>RCUH01000113.1_pt1 | contig 131414 bp, 129 predicted proteins | sample 2166191 | NCBI WGS metagenome assembly RCUH01 (sample SAMN09932848, study PRJNA488358) | compost metagenome | feature: garden; material: soil; isolation source: compost soil in an enriched community after 214 h of incubation | place: Germany: Experimental Botanical Garden Goettingen | collected...
ACCCTATCGTACGATTGCGCAATCGCGATCTTATGGTATATGCTACGATAAAGCAAACAGATCTACTAAGTGGCCACGGAGATCAAAGTGATCTTTTAAATACAGTCAAACAGCAAGATCCAAAAACTTTAAAAAAGGTATTTCTAGTTCATGGTGATATAAAATGTCTTCATGACTTGTCGGCCGCACTGGAACAAGAACACTATCAAGTCGAGATACCTAAAAAGGGTGATACCTATGAGCTGTAGATTCTCGACCAAAAGCTAAAATTGTAGCAAATACTATACATATTTCCCGTCGCGTAAACTATAAAAACATTTCTTCTTCAAAATAACACATTCCAAATAAAGCACTGATTATTAGATCATTCAAAATTAATAATTAAGAAAAATAGCTTTGGCAAGGTTATTACAAGTAGTTAATCGTTCGGTAATATTTAAATCCGCACAATTAACATATAAATAGAAGGATATGAATTCTAAAATTACAAAAACAGCCTTAGCGCTGTCCCTTATAGGGCTATCAACGCAACTATTTGCACAGGACCAACCGGCAAGTAGATTTTCAGAAAAGAGTTTTCGCACCTGGTCAATTGGTGCACATGCAGGCGTACTAAGTTCAAATACAATCTTTAATGGCGCCACTCGCGACTATGAAGCTGCTAAAGAAGCAATTGGATACGGTGGTTACATCAAAAAACAAATCTTACCTGCTTTAGGTATTCAAGCTGATTTTTTAGCTGGTAAAGTAGAAGGCTTAAGGTCTTTCAACAGTTTGGTAGGAGGAAACCCGACTTACAATAACAATACAAGCTTCGAAACAAAATTAGAATGGTCTGCAGCTTTAACAGCGGTTTACAATCTGGCCAACATTAACATCAACAAAGAAAACGCAATACTTATTCCTTACGTAAAAGCTGGAGCAGGTTATTTATCAGCAAGTGCTGATGTTACAACCGGAAGTACGGTTAATGGCCAACCATACAAAGACGGGTATTTCATTCCTGTAGGAGCTGGTTTTAAATTAGGTATCACTAAAGGCATCAATTTAGACTTTGGTTATGATGTTAACTTCGTTAAAAGAGGTGATTTTGACGGCTATAACACCGGTAAATTCGATAAGTTCTCTTATGGACACGCTGGTTTAGAATTTGCATTGGGTAGCAAAGAAAAACCTCAATTACAAAACTACAGTTCATTGGCTAACTTACGTACCCAAACTGCAGAAGAAAGTGCTGAGTTGAGAAGAGCATTATCTACTGCTGAGCAAAATGCAGAAAGAGACAGAGCGCAATATGCTAAAGACATGGGCGATGAAGACAACGATGGCGTTGCAAATAAATTCGATAAATGTCCAGGTACAAAATCTGGTACAGTTGTAGATGGTTCAGGTTGCCCAATCAAAGTTCAACGTGAAATCATTAAAGAAACTAAAGTTGTAGTTACAGAAGCAGATCGCAAAGTTGTTGATGAAGCCATCAAAAACTTAGAATTTGATTTAGGTAAATCGACCATCCGCCCTACTTCATATGCAACATTAAATAAAGTAGCAGAATTATTGGTTGCCAAAAACTTTAGCTTAAAACTAGCTGGTCATACAGATAACACAGGTTCAATGGCATTAAACTTACGTTTATCTAAAGATAGAGCAGAAGCAATCAAAGCTTACTTAGTATCACAAGGAGCAAATGCTTCACGTATTGAAGCAACAGGTTACGGTCCAAACCAACCAATAGCTTCAAACAAAACAGCCGAAGGTCGTCAGAAAAACCGTCGTGTTGAGTTCTCATTGTTTTAATCAATAAATTCATCCAATAAAAAAGGGCGGCTGTATCATACGATACAGCCGCCCTTTTTTATATTAAAGATTACTTAATCAAGCTTTTTAGCTACGGCCTCTTCTTTAGGTGCAAAGATAAGCGATGCAATAACCGAAAGAATCAATACACCACCTACAATCGATAACGACAATGGAGATGAGATATGGTAAAACGGAGCAATAACCATTTTAACACCAATAAACGCCAGAATAATTGCCAAACCGTATTTCAATAAACTAAACATATGGATAAAGTTAGCCAGAAGGAAATAAAGCGCCCTTAAACCCAATATGGCAAATATATTAGAGGTATATAAAATCAAAGGATCATCCGGAGCAATGGCAAAAATCGCAGGAATAGAATCTACCGCAAACAATAAATCCGTAAACTCAATTACCGCAACAACAACTAATAAAGGCGTAGCCATTTTAATTCCGTTTTCAACAGTAAAAAATTTGCCACCATCAAACTCCTTACTCACTTTAAAAAACTTATAAATCACTCTGGCACCAGGGCTTTTACTAAAATCCTTTTCCTCATCATCGTCATCACTCGCAACCCAGGATTTAATACCGGCATAAATAAGAAACAAACCAAAAAGAAGCAATACAACATTGATCTTTACCAGGAAGCCAAATACAGTCATTTCAGGCAAATAAGTAAGATTAATCAATCCTACACCTGCAAAAATAAAGATGGCCCTGAATAACAATGCACCGATAATGCCCCAAAACAACACCTTATGATGTAATTCCTTAGGTACATTAAAAAAGCCAAAAACCAATATAAAAACAAACAGGTTATCAACCGATAAGGCCTTTTCTATCCAATATGCCGACTGGAACTGGGTAAATTTCTCAAAACCAGAAGTCAGATAAATTACACCACTAAACAGCATGGATAAGGAAATCCAAACTACAGACCATATCGCAGCCTCCTTACTGGTCACGGCATGAACCTTCTTATTAAAAACACCTAAATCTAAAAGCAGCATTACTACTACTACAACTGCAAACCCGATAATAACACCGGGGTGATTAATCATATTATCCATCTTTTATTTATATTTCTTTATTGTGTGATACTGGTAATAAAAATGCTAAAAAAGATCAGTTTTCAGCATCGATTTTAAAATATTGGCCTGAACATCAAAATTATTCAAGTGATCCAGGAAATTAATGTCCGAGATCTTCACATAGTTCTCTTCAAGCAAGGTTATGATTTCCTTTGGAATATAAGTTTTCAGTGCCACCGCTTCGCTTTCCAGCTTATCGTTCTTGTAGGACAATTCCTGAATCAGCCTCCCCTTTTCAGATAAGTTGTTGGTCCAGTCAATCCCGTCCAGTTTTGTCAGATCACAAAACAAAAACAAGTTCCTGCTCGGAAAAAAAATAAAGTAGCGATCAACATCAACAAACTTATACACTTCAATAATCAATTGCCCCGCTTTCAATCCAGCAAAAAACTCAGTTCTGAAATCATGCTTACACAATAATCCCATTAATTTTTTATGGATCACAGCATGCGTATCCGCATACACATCCTTAGGATCGTAATCAATCAATAAACCCAATTGCTCAGCAGAAATATCATAGTAAAAATCTCTTGAGTATCTGGAGCTAAAAGTGTTGATATGCTTGGCAAACGGAAATTCTTCGGTAAAGTCAGAAAGCGACTGAAACAGCTTCCTTAAAGATAAATTGATTTTGAGTGCCTGTTTTTGCTTATCCAGGTTAAAATTCCTTTCTGTAAAAACAGAATCACCCATATTCGCGATCAGCTCCTTATTCAGCTGAATTTCATCATAAATAAGCGTAACATTCTTTTCGTTACTCTTTTTGATCTTCCTTAAAAGTTCAATTAAACTACTTGTAAACTGAACATGAAACAATTCAAGCTTATCAATATCGAGCTCATCATTATTTTCAAATAGCTGATGAATTACCTGACTCCGTAAATAAATTTTATATACAGCTTCCTCCTCGAAAAATACAGAGAGCAGCTGTAAACGGCTGATCTCTGTACGTGATTCTCTTAAAATATTTACATGGCGTTCATCCATTTGTTAAACCTAACTAACGCGGGTCACATTCTTCTTCAGTTCAGTTTCTAAAGTTTTCAATTCCCCATCCAATACCCTTCTGCTTTGAGCGCCTTCCTCATGAATTTTCTTAACCTCATTCAAGGTTTCAATTAACGATTGAGTAGTTCTTTTTAATGTATCCAATGAAACTACTGTTTTTTCGTTCTCTTTAGCCACATCAATACTATTCTGTTTCAGCATCTCTGCGTTTTTCTGCAAAATCGTATTCGTAGTATCCGAAATCTTTTTCTGCATCTCAACATTGGCCTTTTGCCTTTGTAAAGCCACAGCAATAGTCAACTGGTTTTTCCAAACAGGAATAGTCGTAGAAACAATAGATTGAGCTTTTTCTGCGATAGAAGTATTGTTGTTCTGTACCACTCTGATTTGAGCAAGAGACTGTAACATAATAAACCTTACTATTTTCATATCTGCCAGCCTTTTATCAAGTCTACTGATAAAATCCCTAAGATCAGCAATTTCGTAATCCTGATAATCCGCAGGTCGGCCTTCCATTTCAGCTAGTTTAGTACTCAACTCATTGTACTTAAACTGACCAGAAATAATCAACTCCTCCATCTGATGAATATAGCCTACATTGCTATCAAACATGGTTTGCAAAGAACTGTTGTCTTTAATAGAGTTCAAACGCCCTGCTTTAACCTTATTCGTAATCTTATCAATGTTATTTACTACTACATCATATTTCTGAAATAGTTTTTTAACATCAACCACCAAATTCTTTAAAAATGGAATTTTAGAGATAAAAGATTTAAAACCACTTTGCTCTAACTCAGAAACATCAATATAATTCAGTTCCGTAAGCAATTCATTAATTAAACCACCAACTTCACCACTATTGTAAGTACGTACAGAAGATAAAAAATCATTACTGTACTTCTCCATAGAGTTTTGTGCCTCTACCCCATAATTCAGAATAGAATTAACGTCAGATGGCTCCAAAGACTTGCTCATCTCTCTATACTTTTGCTCATCCTCAGCAGAAAGAACAGTCAGATCAACATTACCTTCCTTATCAATCTTTGTCGGAGTAAGCGACTGAGTAGTATTTTGGTTTGTTTCCATAGTTTTATATAATCAAGGTTAACCCTTATAAATAACTTTGAGTTACGGTTTTAACTGTTTCTTCCAGTTTTTTATCTTTAGTAGGCTCCCCTATTGCATTGAATTTCCATTCACCGTTTTTCTTGTAAAATACACCCATCACCATAGAAACGTGACCAGCGAAGTTAGAACCATTTGCAATATCATAGGTTGCAAAAACCTCATTCACACGCTTAGGTGTACCTTCATAAATACGAATCGATGCAAAAGGAATAGTTCCGAAATCATGACCTCTAAAGCTGTTTAATACAAACGCCACATAGTTTACGTTAGCATTTAGCCTAGAAAAATCAAGTGTGATCACTTCATTATCCAAACCATCATCACCGCCCATATCACCAGTCAAATCGTCACCACTATGTTTTACAGAACCATCTTTCGAAAGCAGGCTACCAAAATAAACTACATCTACAAGATCTTTATTTTCAGTAAACAAAGCACAACTAGCATCCAAATCAACTGCCTCTTTGGTTTTCCCAAAGCCAAACACTCCTTTTTTCTCTATCGCGCCCCAGTTGATACCTACACAAACACTCTGAAGTTTGCTACCATTGCTCTTTTCTAGACTAATACGTTGTCCTTTTTGAAGATTAATTGCCATAATTTCTTATTGATATTTATTTAAATAATCCTGTAAACCACCTTTCATTCCCATTCCAACTGCTTCAAATTTCCATTTGTCATCACGTTTGTAAATCCTTCCGAATTCAACAGCCGTTTCGATAGAAAAATCTTCTTCCAACTCATACTTAAGCAGCACCTCATTGGTAACGGCATCAAAAATCCGCACAAATGAATTTCTTACCTGTCCAAAATTCTGTCTTCTGTTTTCCGCATCATGAATAGTAACTACAACACAGATTTCAGCTACACTTCCGCCTGCTTTGGTCAAATCAACTTTAATTTGCTCATCGTCGCCATCACCATCGCCTGTTAAATTATCACCAGTATGCTCAACAGAGCCATCTGGCGACTTTAAATTATTGTAAAATACCAAATGTTCATCCGAAACCAATTTCTTGTTTGCATCCAACATAAAAACAGAAGCATCTAAGTCAAAAGCAGTTCCAGTTGTAGAACTATTCGTATCCCATCCTAAACCAATAGTGAATTTAGGGGCATCAATATTTTCTCTTTGTCCTTTTTGAAGATTAATGGCCATATTAAATCAATTTATATTTTTTATTATTTAAGTAGTTCTTTATAAAGTTTAAATTTTTAGAATAGCTTTCTATCGTATGGTAGCTATTCCCTAATGCGAGGTTATAAAGATTTCTAATGAAATCATTACTCTGCCGTTCCAGGAAAATAGAGAAGCTATTAAAATCGCAATTTAAGATATATTTAACAATCCTGGTGTTAAAACAAAAATTACCACTTTTAATAACTCCTTCCAGATCAAAGATCGACTTTACGCTATGGTAATTTAAGTGGTTTTCTATATTGGGATGAATATCGTGATTTACCAGCTCAGCAAAATACAACATATGTATTTCGTTTTTCAGCGAATAATCTTTAACCATTCTCAGGATCATCCTTTCATGACTCCCTGTTATTTTAATATCATCCAAAAAAACTAAAATCTTACCAGCCAGAAAGTCCTTATCAATATGAAAAGAATCGTTACCGATCAATTTCATTCTATCTTCTGCGCTTAGTTCCCCATAATCTTCCTTATAAGTAATGGTACGATGTACTTTTGCTTCTTGAGCTACCGGCATCCCGTTTTCTGCCAGCCAGTGATTCAATTGGTAGACAAAATAATTTTTCATCGCAAAAGTTGCGGTAGGGATAAAGCAATACGGACTCGAAATCACTACAATTTGATCCGTAATGGGATTATCAACCAAAGTATCCTTAATAAATCCATCAGCCAGCGCTTCCCCAAAGGCCCTGGCTACAAGGTCATCACCGAACTTAAACTTACTGTAATTATCGGGATGAAAACCAAAATTGCTGCTGTTGTCAATTTTGTGCAAAGAATAGGTATATGGGATCATGAGAGTAAATTTGAAATGGATAAATGATTTGAATTGATCAGCAAGCTATGAATACCTATAGCTTCGGCACCACGTATATCTGCATGAGGGTTATCCCCTACATGTATAATCTCGCTTAAACTAATATTAGCATGCTTTTCCCTGTCAATACTATCCAACATCAACTGGAAAAAGTTTAAATTGGGTTTAGACATTCGTACTTCGTCCGAATACAGCTGGAAATCAATAAAACTATCCAATTCCAAATGTTTCAATACCTTTCTTAAAGTTCTACCCTTTATAAATCCTGTATTACTTAAGATACTAATTGTACTTTGATTAGTTTCCTTCAGTTTATATAAAACGTCGATAGAATCAGAACCGTATAATAAAGGCATATTTTTAAACACTAAGGCCTCCATATCATCATACAGTTTATCCAGATCAATATCCTGAAATGCAGTAGAATAATCATTAATGATGCTAATCACCATAAGACACATCTCTTCCGAATCAATGTTCTTACCAGCTTTTTCATTAATGGCATTCACCATCAGGTCTACTTGCCTAATGATATGGGCAACTTCTTCTATCGTCTTATTTTTAGTATTAAAATTATCATAAAAATACCTTGTCCTTTCCAACTTAAAAGCCGGATTAGATTTAATCAAGGTCAACCAAAGGTCAAAGGAATAATGTTTATAAAAAGGCATCTTCAGCGTATATTTTACAGGGTTCGACTCATATTAAACCCTAATGTTACAAATTTATCTTATCCAGGGGCTTTCTATTGTTCAATTCTGTTGATTTATATTTACTCGGAGTAAGCCCGGTAACCGATTTAAATTGAGTAGATAAATGGGCGCTACTGCTGTACCCCATTTTATAAGCAATCTCATTTAAATTTAGTTCTCCATACTCCATTAACTCTTTCACCTTCTCAATTTTCTGTTGAATGATATATTTTTCAATAGTTAATCCCTCAACCTCCGAAAACTGTCTGCTCAAATAAGCATAATCTTTATTCAATCTATCGGCAATTACCTGAGTTAAACTATGGTCCATAGTGTTCAGATCAGAATAATGAACCAACTCAATAACCTGATTTTTAATCTGCTCCACCAACTGATCCTTTTCTTTATCAATCAACTCAAAGCCCAAAACCTCCATTGCAGAAGCGATGTCCTGTAACTTATTCGCATCCGGAGCTGGCTCAACATCAATTTTGCCTAATGTGATTTCATTCACCTTTAAACCAAAATTCTCTAACTGCTGTTTCACTATCATGATACAACGGTCGCAAACCATATTCTTAACATATAACAACATAGACGATCAATTAATAATTTACAGAGCAAACAGCCCTATCTACAAATATAAAGCAATAATTAATCTATTTAGACCTTTCACGTTTTCGTTACACTAATCTAACCTGAGTAAAACATCTCGCTAACTCCACATTTATTATATTTGCAAACCTTCACAAAATCATGCATCCCTATAGTAGCATCAAATTGTGTTAACCCTATTAAAAAGCAATGACTCAAAAACGATACTATAGCCTGATTTTGATACTAGGCTCACTTACTGCCCTTGGGCCTTTTTCTATTGACATGTACCTTCCCGGATTTCCTGCAATTGCAGCAGATCTACAAACCAATACCTCAAGAGTAGCTTTATCCCTGTCCAGTTTTTTTATCGGCATATCAGCCGGACAATTGCTTTACGGTCCTTTGTTGGATAGATTCGGCAGAAAAAAGCCCCTTTACATTGGCTTATTGGTGTATATCCTTGCTTCTGCAGGATGTGCTGTTGCTACCTCTATTGATACTTTAATCGGCTTAAGATTCATTCAGGCATTAGGTAGTTGTGCTGCCACAGTAGCCTCAGTTGCTATGGTACGCGATTTATTTCCAGTTAAGGATAACGCCAAAGTCTTTGCACTGCTGATGCTTGTATTGGGCGTTTCGCCGATGGTGGCCCCAACGTTAGGTGGGTATGTGACCGTTGCATTTGGTTGGCACACCATATTCTTAATCCTACTCGGTTTAGGTACTTTTAACTTAATAGCCAGTTGGCTGTGGTTACCAGAAAGCTATAAGCCCGATACCAATCTCTCCTTAAAACCCAAACCCATCATCAATAATTTTTGGATCGTATTTAAAACACCACAGTTTTATACCTATGCGTTGACAGGTGCTTTGGCCTTTTCCGGACTATTTGCCTATATCTCCGGCTCTCCATTGTTGTTTATGGAGATATTTCAAGTAAGCGAAGAAACCTACGGATGGATATTTGCACTCCTTGCTTTAGGTTTTATTGGATCAAGTCAGGTCAATACATTAATGCTTAGACGCTATACCAGCGAACAGTTGATCTCTGCAGCATTAATTATACAGACCATCACCGCAATAGTTTTTCTTATCGGAAGCATCTACGGTTGGTTCGGGCTAACCGAAACAACAGCATTACTCTTTGTATTTTTATGCTGCCTCGGTTTTGTGAGTCCAAACACCTCTGCACTCTCCTTATTGCCATTTACAAAAAATGCAGGCAGTGCATCAGCCCTAATGGGCGCCATCCAAATGGGTGTAGGCGCTTTAGCTTCAGTTGGCGTTAGCCTTTTTGCAGTCAAATCAGCTGTGCCTACCGTAAGCGTCATGGTGCTAAGTTCGGTACTCGCCCTTAATGTTTTGTATTTAGGAAAGCGGAAGATCGCCAAGCACTCCTAAGCCCGAAAAAAATATTTGCAACCCACGTAGGGGTAAAGATTCATTTGGTTGTCCTATTTTAAAATAAGACGAAAATGAACTTTACACCTTACAGAACAACGATTCAAACACCTACCTTCAAGACTATCTTATGCACGATTTTATGCCTGGCAGCAACAAAATCATTTGCTCAGCATAAGCCTAAAGTGCATTTTGGTATTATCTATCCGCTTAGCACCAACGGCACCCATGCACCGCTTGATACAAACACGCTATCCATCCACCTGCTCGCTGGTGTTTCGGCTGCAGAGCGAGGCGCTTCTATCGCGGGTATTTCCAATATCGTTCGCAACGACAGCAAAGGCTTTCAAATCGCTGGCGTTTCCAACCATATAGCCAAACAAGCCAACGGAGCGCTAGTTGCTGGTCTTTTAAATAGCTATGGTGGTGGTGATGTCACTGCAATTTCAGGTTTTGCCAATCTAACAAAAGATGTGAGAGGCTTGCAGGTAGCCGGCTTTATCAATAAAGCCACAAACATCAACGGCAGCCAGGTTGGCGGCTTCATCAACAAAGCCAAGGACGTTAAAGGATCACAAATAGCCGGCTTTATCAATGTTGCAGGAAAAGTTAAAGGCACCCAGTTTGCTGGATTTATCAATGTGGCCGACAGTAGCGACTACCCTATTGGAATCATAAACCTCATTAAAAACGGCGAGAAAAGCATCAGCTTAACCACAGACGAAACCCTTACCACTATGCTTTCCTTCAGATCAGGCGGCAGAGTCCTATATGGAATTATCGGCCTCGGCTACAACTTCAAAAATTCAGATGAAGTCTATGCATTCGAAGCCGGATTAGGCGCACACCTCTTCCAAACCAAGTCCTTTAGGTTAAATACAGAAATTGTAGGTACTGGCTTAGAAAGCTTCAAGGCAGGCGAATATTTCAAAACATCATTAAGGCTTCTACCAGCTTTCAAAATCACACGCAATCTCGAAATCTTTGGCGGGCCATCCTTAAACTACCTAAACACCAATACCATTGAAGGGCTAAAGCTGCACAAAGATTACATCACTACCTGGGAAAACAAATGGGGAAGCAACTTCCAGGCCCTATACCTTGGTTATAGTGGCGGAATCCAATATATCTTCTAAACCTTAAACACAACTCATTCAAACACATCACAAAATGAAATTAAATACCTTAACCCTATTTACATTGATCAGTATGCTATTTGTAAGCTGCAGCAAAGATCGGATAACAGCCAGTGGCGATAAAACAACAGCGCTACGTACACCAGGCCAATTCAGCGGAATAAACACCAACGGAACAAACCCCGTATACATTACCTATGGAACAGAATTCAAAGTAGAATTAAAAGGATCAGGCAATCTGCTTCCCTATTTCAAAACCACGCTAATGAGCAGCACCTTATACCTGGGCTACGAAAAAGCTAACGTTCAGCACGACGATGTAGAAGTCTACATTACACTCCCTGCAATAAAAAAAGTAGCCATCGGCGGTACAAGTAAAATAAACATAGAAGGGCCATTCCCAGCAACAGATTACTTTAGGTTATCCATTAGTGGTACTGGAGAAATCGCAGTAAAAGATGCGTTTGAATCAGCTGAAGTTTCAATTGACATATCAGGAGATGGCAAAGCTGATCTTCAGAAAATAAGCTGTAAAAAAGCTGAGGTTGATATATCGGGAAAAGGCGAAGCTAAAGTAAAAGTGCAGGATAAGCTAAAAGCCGATATCAGTGGCAGCGGGAAGATCTACTACATTGGAAATCCTGAAGTAGATGCAGACATCAACGGATTAGGCAAAGTCATCAAGCTTTAATCATTTTGTCATGTCGAGCTTTAATGATTATAGGAATATGCTGCAGGACGTAAAGCACAACGACGGGCTAAAAGAGCTCTTATTCTTTATATGTGCCAGTCCATCAAAAACCTATAAGCATAAGCCAGGCAAGGCTTTACAATTGGTTGATTCACCCAAAAACATAGCTAAACGATTAGTAAGAACGGCACTAATCCTTATTACGATAATCCTTTTGTTAAGTCAATTTTCCAATGCACAGGAACGGGCTGCATTTCAAATACCAAAAAGCAGCCTATTCTACATACAACGTTCACCAGAAACAAAAACCATCGTTTATGAACTCAACTATAATAGCAATGGGACTTTATCCCCTAACGACCCAATTAAAGGCTTCTGGCTCAAAAACAACCAAGCGCAAAAACTTGAACCGCTTAGTGCCAGAGAAAAAAGACAGGAATACGGCATCCAAAGCAAAGCCATAGGAAATGATGAATATGAGATCAGACTGCGGGCTTATAAAAAAATGCCATTATACCTTAAAAGATCCGCAACTGACAATAATTATTACTTATACATCAAAGATGAAGATAAAAACGTGTTGCTAAAAAGAGTATTTATAAAGCTTAACCGGGGCACTTTTTGGTTTCCAAAATTACAGTACATAGATTTGATCACTCTTGAATAAGACATAAACATTGAAACTGAATTACAGCAATCCCAATAACCAGCATCAGCAGTATGATGATCAAGCCTTCGAACAATTGTTCAAAGCTCATTTTAAAGCATTACATGCTTATGCCAATGCTATTTTGAAAGATGAAGATGATGCCGAAGAGATCGTTCAGAACATGTTCTTAAAATTCTGGGAAAAGAGAGATTTATTAACCGTTCAAACTTCCTTAAAAGCGTACCTCTATAAATGTGTGTACCACGACAGTCTCAATTTCTTAAAACACCAAAAGATTAAGAGCAAGTACCAGGACTTTGCAAGTTATACCATGAACACAAAAAATGAACCTGCATCTTCAAAGGTAGAAATGACAGAATTAACATTCAATATCGGACTGGCATTAAACAAGTTACCAGAGCAATGCCGTACCATATTTCAAATGAGTCGCTTTGAAGAATTAAAATACAAAGAAATTGCAGATCGGCTGGGCTTGTCTGTAAAAACAATTGAAAACCAAATGGGAAAAGCGCTTAGAATTTTGCGTTTAGAACTCGCAGATTACCTCTCTCTCATTTTAATAGGCTTAATGTATTACAAGGATTTTTTTAATTAAGAAACAGCATGACTGATGAATTATTGATAAAGTTTCTATTAAAAGAAACAACCGAAGCGGAAAGCATCACCGTGCAAAACTGGTTAGATGCCAGTCCAGACAATGCAAGCTATTTTCTACAATTCGAAAAAATATGGAACAGCAGCAAAGTATTGTCCGGCCAAAGCCAGGTAAATGAAAATGATGCCTGGGTAAGATTTAAACAAAAAACAGCCAGCAACAACACCACAACCCTTCAATTAAAACCTAAATACAACTGGCTTAAAGTTGCCGCTGTATTTGTGCTCATCGCCGCAGGTTGGTCATTATACAATATGCTAAGCCCCGTTTCTTATATCAACCTTACTGCAGGCAATACGGTAACTACAAAAACTCTTCCCGATGGATCAGAACTTACCCTGAACAAAAATGCGAGCGTTAGTTATGCAGACAACTTTAAAAGCAACAGAAGCGTCCATTTGCAACAGGGCGATGTGTTTTTTAATGTTGCACACGACAAAGCAAAGCCATTCGTCATCGAAATAGACAAAGTCTCGGTTCTTGTTGTCGGAACCTCATTCAATATTAAACACTTAGCTAAGCAAACTGAAGTGATTGTTGAGACAGGAATCGTAAAAGTAACCTTTGGTAAAGCTCAAATCAATCTTCAAAAAGGCGAAAAAGTAGTGATCAACAACGATTCAGACAAATTAATAAAAGAACAAAATACTGATCAGCTGTATAACTATTACCGCAGCAATGAGTTTATAGCCAATAATACACCATTATGGAGGATGGTAGAAGTGTTGAACGAGCAATACAACGCAAACATTGTCATTAATGATCCAGCTATCAAAAACCTACCACTCAACACCACGTTAAAAGTATCTGCAAGCTTAGATCGTAACTTAGATGTGATTTGTGAAACCTTAAGTCTAAGCATGCAGCGTAAACAGAACCAGATTCTATTGTACAACCGTAAATAATGAAATTAAAAATCACCCTGGCCCTATTGCTGCTTATAGGATATGCAAAAGCGCAAATGCCCATTCCCCCATCCAAATACAACTTAGAGAAAAGGGTCAGCATCGAAGTCAAAAGCCAGCAGTTATCCGAAGTGCTCAATAAGATCAGCAAGGCAGGGAACTTCTATTTCTCCTACAGTGGCTCTTTACTTAGGCGAGACAGCCTAATCAACCTAAGCGTCAGAGAGGCGCCTGTAAGAGAAGTATTAGACAAGCTGTTCAACAACAAAGTGGATTATACGGAAAATGGAGAATACATCATCTTGCGCTATGCTGGAAACCATTTTACCATCGAACCCGAAAACATCACCACAGCAGAAAAACTATACCTGATCAGCGGCTATGTGGTCGACATAAACACCGGCCATAAAGTTAAACAGGCCAGTGTTTACGAAAAACGGCTATTACAATCAACCCTCACCGACAATGAGGGCTATTTTAGGTTAAAGTTTAAGGGCGAACACCAGGAGGTTATATTAACCGCGAGCAAGGAAAGCTACCGGGATACTACCCTGATTTTCCTATCGGATATCAATGTAAAGCCTGAAGGATATAACGATCCTGATGTACACAAAGGAAATGGAAGATTCGGAGACATTGAAAACTCTGGATTGGGCAGGTTTTTTATCTCCTCACGACAAAGGATCCAGAGTTTAAACATCCCCAATTTCTTTGCGAATACCCCTTTTCAAGCCTCTCTAACGCCCGGATTAAGTTCCCATGGCACCATGAGTTCACAAGTCATTAATAAAGTATCCATCAATGTTTTAGGCGGTTACACAGCAGGTTCAAACGGTTTGGAAATGGCTGGCTTATTCAACATTACCAAGGGCGACGTAAAGAAACTCCAGTTCGCGGGCCTTTTCAATCAGGTTGGCGGTTCAGCAACCGGATTCCAGATGGCCGGCTTGGTAAATGATGTACGCGGAGATACAAAAGGATTCCAGGCAGCCGGATTAATCAACAATGTAAAAGCCAAGGCAGGTGGCTTTCAATTGGCCGGCGCACTTAATTTAGCCGCCAAAAATATGAAAGGGACACAAGTAGCTGGCCTTATTAACCTGGTCCGCAAAGATTTTGATGGCTTCCAGCTCGCAGGCGCAGGCAATATCGGTGTTAAACATGTCAAAGGGGTACAAATTGCAGGTCTTTTTAATTATGCAAAAAAATTGGAGGGTTTTCAATTCGCTTTAATCAATGTTGCAGATACCTCAACCGGTTGCAGTTTAGGTTTACTCAACTTTATAAAAAACGGTTACCACAAAATAAGCCTCTATACCAACGAAATCACCAATGTCAATATTTCCCTAAAAACCGGGAATGCAAAGCTATATTCCGTATTGTTTGCAGGCTTAAACCTATCCAATCAAGAAAAAGTGAATACTGCTGGTATAGGTTTTGGTCATGATTTTATACTTAACAAACGCATGGCTATTGGCCTGGAAATGACCGCACAATACCTCTACCTGGGCGACTGGAACGAAGATAACTTCCTTAACCGGATCCAAAGCAATATCCAATTTCAAGTGGCTAAGGGCCTAACAATATTCGGCGGACCAACTTATTCCATTTATACAGGTGATTCTCAACTAAGTCCAAGTACTCCAGGATATAAACAAAATATCATCCCTAATCACCATACCAATTTCGGTGGGTCAACAAAAGGATGGCTAGGCTTCAACGCAGGTATCACCATAATGTAACCAGCAGGAAAACAAAACCTTATACTGGATGTTATCTAGTTATGAAAACGTTCAATATAAAAATTGGTTTTGGTGAACAAGAAGTAACATTAACTATCTTGCCAACCAGTAAGGAACAATATTTAGTGCTCTACTCCGGTGGGATCATTGGAGCAGTTAGAATGGATAGTGATGGCGAACTTTGGGAACAAGTACCCGATGAAGACATCATACCTGGTGATTTACCATTATACCAACCAGATTTAGAAGCCGAACGACTAGACATAGTTTTATGTGAAGATACTGTATCTCAGATTGGAGAAGAAATTTCAGCAGTATTAAGAGGTACTTAATTTTCTAAACCTCAGATAGCAGATACTACTATAAAACAACCACAATACTAATAAATGCAACACAGGTCCCATCTGACTGGATAAACTGGCTCCCGATTGCACAATAGCCGTATATACTTTAATAAATGGAGTTGTTGGCAATAACATCGAAAGCCATTGTACAACCAGTGGAAGTGATTCAAAAGGCCAGGTGTAACCCGTAATTAGAAAAATAGGATAAGTTGAAAATGCCATGATCTGTAAACACAGCAGTTGGCTTTTAAATAAGGAGCCAATAAATTGTGCCATCGGAATGAGCGTAAGCAACAGCACAAACACCAATATTCCCAACTGAAAGCCGCTACCCCGCATCGGCAAGCCAAGCAGTTTAAAATTTACATTCAGAAAAAAGAAACCATAGGCGCCAAAAACAAAAAGGTAAAACAAGCCTTTACCCCATATTGCAGTCGAGACACCCCCACTAAGCCATTCCTTAAAAGTTCCGTGCTGACGTTCACCAGCCACACTTTCCGACAGGCCAATCAACAAAGTTTGCTGTAAAATCAAGGCCAACAATGCCGGCAATAAAAATGCGCCATAACTCGACCTTTCATTAAACAAAGGCCGGTAATCTAAACTAATGGGCATCACATTTTGCATAGCCATAGCTGTACTTAAACCTTCCGTCTTTTCTATATATTGCAGCCTTACTCCCGCCCCAATGCTGAGACAAATTTGCTGCACACTCATTAATAAATCACTAGAAGGCAGAAACCTTGCTGCATTTACCGCAAGTATTACATTACTTTGCTTAAGACTTAGCAAGTTAGTTTGTGTTCCTTTAGGAATATATAAATAACCTTGACAAACGCCTTGATACATGTACTCTTTTGCTTCTTCCAGATTAGGGAAATGGATCAGCTCTACCATTGGCGAATTGTCAATATTTTGCTGTAATAAACGGGATAAGCGCGACTGGTCGTCATCAACTACTGCAAGCTTTACATTCTCCTCTTCCTTATTGATGTAAATACTCCCATAAAAAAAAGCGTACAATAGCGGAGCAATAAGCAGCGTAAGCAGCAAACTGTGATCCTTTGCTACCAGCGAAGTTTCCCTTAAAAATAGCTTAATTAGCGAGGGCCCGGACTTCTTGCTCATTTTTACTCGTATTAAATTGACGCTGAAACAGTATTAAGGCAGTTGGAAACATAACCGCAGCAAACAAAAGCAACTTATAAATATCTGCCTGGGCATAGCGCATGGGTAGATTCATGTAATAAACCTTGAAAAAGGCATCCAGAAAAGGCGTATAAGGCATTATCGTAGCATAATACTGGTCGTACCATGGCATTGCCCATCTGGGGAAGGTAAAGCCGCTAAAAACAAATGCTGGAGAAGTATAAAACAAAGCCACATCCCCCGATAACATCACATCCTTAAATAAGGCAGAAATAAACATGCCTATACCCAAACAAGCTACAGACAACAGGGTATACATCACAAAAAATTTGCCTGTTGCCTCCCAAACCCCGATTCCGAAAAAGGGAAAAATGACAAAAGCTATTAAAAAGAAATTAAGCCAGCTTACCAACAGATGGGCAATGGTTTTTCCGGTGATGACCAGGAATGCCGAACCATTGCTTAGCTCGTACAGCTCCCGCATGGTATTGGTCTTCCATTCGTAATTCAGCGCCAACATGCTACTGATGATGAGGATCATCTGCATGCCCACCGTGATTAAGCCCGGAACAAGGTACTCCTGGTAATTGTAATTCGAATTGTACAACTGATAAGAATTGAGCTTAATTGGATTGGCCAGCGCCATTGCCCGATCAGGTTTCATTCCTGTTTTCATCAATTTATTCAATACCACTCCCGAACTCCCCGTAATAATTACTTCCGCAACGGCTTTATATACAAGCTTGGCTGGCACTAGTGATGCGGCATTGGTATAAAGTGTTACATTAGCCGGATGCCGGCTATAAATATCCGCTTGCATATGAACAGGAAAGTGTATCGCTCCCAATATCTCTCCTTTTTGAATCAAAGCTTTCACTTCCGCCTCAGTACTTACGCTCCGTGTAATCTGGAGTGTTTCGCGTTGCTCCAGCAAGAAAATAAGCTGTCTGCTTACCGCAGATTTATCATCGTCCCAAATGGCAAAAGCCAAATGCTTCGCCTCCTTCTGCTCATAAATTAAAGCATAAAACGAAAACAAGAGACCAGGAATAACCAGCATAACGAGGTAAAAAACGGGTAATTTTAGTATCCGTTTCCACTCCCTTAAAATGATATGACTGATGATCTGCATTAGGGCAGGATTAATGAAGCTGTCATACCCGAACGTAATCCCTTAATGGCCGAAAGGTTTTCAGGTTTAAACTCTATGGTGAATGTTCTTAACTCAAATTGCCCTTTATCCTTAGCAGGCACCCAATTGGCAAACTCCAAAGTAGGCGAAATAGAAGACACCTTCACCTCAAAAGTCTCCGGCTCACAACCCGGCACAGTCACTTTTGCCAGAGAACCTACTCTCAAATCTTTTGCTTTATCCTGACGGATATTGAATTTTAAAAAGGAAGAGTTTTTCTTTTCTATGGTCATCATCGGGTATCCAATAGATACAATCTCACCCTGATGCGTAACCAGACTCGATATTACTCCTTCTGCAGGCGCGTGTACCTTGGTATTATCTCCTAAGGCTTTGGTCAGCTCATAAGCCTGCTCAGCTTGTTTTACAATCGCATTCGCTGTTTTAAGAATCTCTGGTCGTGTACCATTTTTAAGCATCTGCAAGTTCAATTGAGCAGTCTCCATCTCCTTCTTTGCGGCCTGATACCTAAAGTAAAATACATCCTTCTCTTGTCCCGAAATCACATCAGCATTATACAGGCGCTCCATACGCTGATAAGTAGTGTTAAACAGTTTATATTGCTCCTCACTGATCTGGTAAAGCTTTGAAGTTGCTTCAATCAGTTCTGGTCTGGCCCCCTGGGTTAGTAACTCCTGCTGACCTTTAGCTGCATCTATCGCCGCTAAAGCTTGCGATTTAATCGCATCAATTTCATTCGATCGCAAAATAGCCAACAGCTGCCCTGCTTTAACAGTATCCCCTTGCTTCACCAATAAAGAGTCCAATCGACCCGGAAACTCTGCTGCCACATCCACACTCGAAGCATCAACCATTCCGATCAGGTTATCTTCATCTTTATTACCAGCGAGAAAGAAAAACAGAGCCACTATAACTACCAAAATTGGTATAAGCAGTGCCCAGTAATTTTTTATAATTTTCTTCATTTGCGTATCTTTTATATCCTTTTTGCCCTGCATCAGCAATACCTTTTACTTAATAAATTGAGCGATTTGTTTGGGATTTCCCAGACTGTTAAAATATTCGGCCAATGCCAGATAGTAACCCAAAACTGCTGCCTGATAGGCTTTATCGATTTCTTCCTCTATCAACACGGCATCATTTACATCTTTTGGCGAAGAAAGCTGGTTCTCCATCCGTTTAGTGATTAAGCGCGTAGTTGTATGTGCTTCTTTCCTGGCATTGTCCAACACCATTACTTCATTTTGAAGAGAGATCATTTTATTCCTCGAAACTTTGGATAAAACCTGCAATGCTTGTCCAGCGTTCTCCTCCCCTAATTTCGCCTCATCTATCAATTGCCTGGCAGCCAGGGTACGCTTGCGGGTTTGCCCATTAAACAAGCTCCATTGTAACTCTATGCCAACAAACCAATCAGGTATAGTTACCGGCAGATCACGCTGATATAAATTATAATTACCAACGGCAAAAATATTAGGGAGTGCAAATGATTTACTGATCTTCTCAGCGGTTTTAGCATACGAAATTTTACTTCCGGCCAGTTGATAGATTGGGTTATCTGTCCAAAAATCTCCCTGAGGCAAAACCGGATTAACGGTTATATATTTTAAAGTATCTGTAATCACCACATTAGAATCCAAACCAACTCCAAGCAACTTATTCAACTCCACATGGGCATTTTGTTTATCTAGCTTGATGCTGTTAAACCGCGCATTTGCCTGCATCAGCACTACATTGGTCCAGCTTTTTTGATAAGGCGGCAATATTTGATTCTTAACCAGCTCTTCCGCGTAGTTTTTATTCTTTTCTAAGGCATTAACAATCAGCTGCTGGTTATTTAAAACCGTATTCAAGTATAAAATACGCATGTATTGCAGGGAAATTAAAAAATCGACTTCCTTGCTGACCAGATTTACATTGATACTTGCAGTGTTTACTAATGACTGGGCCAGATTAGTGGCCGCATCTAGTTTATTGCCTAAAAAAATGGGCTGTCTTAGCCCTAGGCCTGCCACAAAATAAGATTGCTTACTCAATTCAGGATTGTAATCAGGATAAATCGCGCCAATGATGTTCTTTGAAGTATTGAAAATCCTATCCTGAGCAGCCTGAGAAAGGTTGTTGCCCGTAATCTCCTTAAATACCTCATTTGCCGCATTTACACTTTGCGATGATGATCCGTTAACAACACCGTCCTTAACGGTTTGCAGATTGATGGTAAGTGGGCTACTCAAATAGGTATAACTGGATAATAAATCGACTTTAGGTAGGTAGCTCTTTTTCTCGGCCTGTAAATTATACTGACCAGATAACAAAGCCGATCGGGCCTGCCTAATGGTCATATTGTGCTGAACAGCCAGGTCAAAACAATTCTGCAAGCTTGTTGATTGGGCATTCAAATTCAAACAAAAAAAAGATAAGGAGCAAAATAGTAAGCAAGCCAAAAAATTACCTTGTTTTTTTGCAATAAGATCAAGAGGTAAAGTTTTAATCATACGGAGCTATAAAAGATGCTGAGCAACATTAATAGCCTAACAACAATTAATTTCGGGAATGGTTTTATTATTCAGCGTCAGGTTCGCCCCTATTACAACAGCACCCTCTTTGCACCCTCTTGGGAGGCTAGTCCTCACATGATACACACATTAGACACACTTCCTTCACGAAAAGGTACCTTTTTGTGGGTTTGGTGTGAAGGAGGTGTGAACAAGGTGTGAAGAAACCTAGTTCTTGGCTATGGCTGTGACAGGCTTTGATTCTAAAGAATGAGGTATCCAAAATATTGTATTTCATTGCAATATTTTTTCATAAAAACATTACAGTAACCTTACAGGAAAATATAGTTCAATTAATTTACATTAATTATATTGCAGTAGATATAATTCTAAATAACATATAAAACAGATAGCCAATGAAATAAAGAAACAACAATAACAGATCAAACTTCTTAAATGAGGTATTAATTTAAAGAGTCTCGACAAGTAAATTCTCACAAGCACAAGGAAGAGACAATAGAATTAATGCCCATGACAAATATTGTTGTACTTTTGAAGTGCACTATAGCATCGTGGGCTCTATTGTAATTCCGTTCCTAAGGTCGTGAGAAACCCTCTTGTACGGTATATAGAGCTCGCTATGGTGCTCCTTCGTTTTATCGGATAAAACGTCCTCCTACAGCTTTCTCTACCCCCATTGAGACTCATTTTTAAAAATAAAAAATGAGCATATGTATACACCCGACCAATTTCTACACAAAAGACCATCAGGCACCAAAGCTGAGCTTAACACGTTCGCGAAAACTAAATTAAAAGAGTTTTTTGAAACCTATCCAGTTGATGACAGCCTCGAGTATCTCTGGAGAATGATCCAGCAAAGTTTTTATACCAAGAGCCGCATATTACCTAATGCAGAACGTGCTAATCTGATCGCTTTTTACGAATATCTTCATACGATGATTCTGGCAGCTAGTATTGCTAATGATGAATTAAAAAGCCCAAGTTAATCTACCTTTTCAAAGCGAATCTGCTACCTTAATCTCTACGGGTTTGGTACGGGTCCTCTACGGCTCCTCTACGGGTTCCCTACGGCTAAACCCGCATAGAACCCTTGGAGAACCCGTCTAGAATATGTAGAGATTACGGTAGCAGATTAATACATTATTCGGTTTTTATGGGAGAGTTCGATTCCGGATCAGAAATCACCAGAATGGTCATTAGTTTTTGCACTTTCGTTAATAATATGCCTTGTTGAGCTAGCACCTTACGTAGTGCTTCAATATCGGTCATATCAGCTTTTATCGTTAGATCTATTTCGTAAGGTAAGCCAGTCATATCCAAAATGGGATCGCCATTTTGCTGATAAGACAATATTTGTTGCACAACCTTTGCCATCTTTACCTTCTTAAAGGAAAAGCCGGCCTCATTCCCCTTTGTACTGCTCTTTGCAACTTTGCTCTTTAAATTACGAGCTGCTTGCTCCGTAATACTCATCATCCAGCAAGCCATATTCATTCGTTCTTCCTCTACCTTGTATCCGAAGTATTTCTTTAAATCACATTGCATTGCAAACTGCATATAGGCCTTATTCCGCCTTTCCTTCGGCACCTCTAGTGAGTAGTTATAAAAGCCCTTCAGCGTAGTAGAATCAGTGTTAAAAGGCTCAAAACTTGTCGATCGAAGCATCGGCCACTTATAAACATTTGCATATAGTTCATCCTGATCACCCCAACGTGATTTCCCAAAATAAGCTACATTGTAAAGATCAGCCAGGCCCATTGCACCCGTTACGTACTTGCCGGTTGTCAGTCCGCTTTCGATATCATAATAATTATCCGTTGGAATTTTCCTGGTCCATTTACTGAGTTCAGATCTATGGAGAAAAGAAAGTTCATCAGTTTGTTGCGCCTTTGCACCTACCACAAGCAGTAGGCAGCTAATTAATGTAGGGAGTACGTTTTTATAGTTCATATTAGTTATAACGGGGAGATTGATTGAAATACGAATTAAATCTTCTTTCGGATGCGAGGTCGTGACAATAATTTATTTAAGTTGAATTCTTCAGTCCAATACACTTCATACGTATGTTTCGCATAGGCCTTAAAATGAGCGATGCCATTTGCAGTGATTAGGAGTTGATGGGCTTCCTGTTGGTTCTCTGGATGCTGAAATGTGAGTTCTTCCTCCGGGCTTAAAGTAACATATGCCCAGTCTTCGTGGTTGGTTAAGATTTCTTTCATTAGAGCACCTTGATCCGCAGTCTTATAATAGCTTAGCGAGGCATCCCAAAAACTATGACAGCTGAAATCTTCATCAGCTTTAAATTGACTGATGGCTTCTAAGCGAGATTTAATAAGCGCTTTCCAGGACGGGGTTACGTATATGATAGCAAATTCTACACGATCCCAATCACTACTGGTGTTGGCTCTAATTAATACATGTTCAGTTGGTTTCCTTGATCTTTTCATTTGGTAGTCCATTTTCAGGTTAATGCTGATATTAATGGAATCCGATAAAGAGGGAATATTTACAGATATGATGATTGTGATTCATCATTTTTCTGCGTTAAGCAGAAATTATTTAACAAAAAGCGTGGAGCCCCACTTACCGTCTTTGAGGCCCTAGGAGGCCGTGGCACGGATAAGCAGAGCCCACGCTTTTTACAACGCGAGCATCCTACACCTATCTCTCGTGCCTTTTAAAATTTCCTAGGTTCCAAAGACGAGATTCTTAAAGTGCTAAATGCTTCAAATATTTTGAAGATTCGGCAAAAATATAATATTAGCTTGTTACATACATTTTTATTTTACCAAATATACATGTATTAAACTAAATGATACAAATATTTCTAAAATATTAATTATTGTGATAATTTATCATATTTTGGATGGATTCACAAAATTTTGATATTTTAAGATCTAGGCTTACTGTCAATTACGAATTGTAAATCATCCAATGTCTTAACCAAACTAAGAGCTAGTTTTTGCCTGCCTTGATTACCTATCTCTTCTAACAGAGGAATTAAATCAGTGTTGATCTCTGATTTTTTATCAGCAATCTGCCTCTCCAATCTATTTATATTATCGATTTCCGTCTGCTTATCTGAATATTGCTGATAGTTACGAATTGTAGTCGTTAGCATGCTTTTAACCAAAAAAGACCGCTGAAGCATATTTGCTTGAAGCTTCTTTTTATAATCAGCAATTTCACTTAATAATTGGGTTAGCTCGTCAAATGCCGTTGCCTCAATCTCGTACATAGTATAATAAAATTAGTTGCCGCAAACCTAAAGAATAAAAATCAAATCAATAAATAAAACACCATGTTTAATTACTAATATTTTTAGTAATTTTGTTGATGTAAATTTATATCATCATGATACAATTAGCACTTGACTATAGGGATACAGTCGATTTATTGCAGCATAAGCTGGTCAACTACATAAGGTTAAATCAGCCATTAAACAATAACATCAGGTATAAAGCAAGATTTGTTATTAATTCTGCGCAAGGTATCCTGTTTAACTTTGTCGAGTTTAGTGATGCATACAAAGCGAAATACATTAGTCCTGACTTTGAAGGGTATTGTAAAAAATTTATAGAGTTTTTAAAACCTTTATTAGTGGATTTTTTACAGGAAATAAGATATGGTGGCCATACCTTCAAGGTAACCATACGATTTGGCGGCGATAAATTTGAAAAGATATTTACGGTGTTAAATAAATCACCAGAGCATGGTGGCTGGGAGTAAAGGATTTAGATTTCCAATCAAACTCTTAATCTATTTGGTCATTTATTGAACAGTCTATTTTATGGGATGATCTTACCGAACCCAAAAAGGTAGTTGTTTACTATTTATGATGTTCACGATGATATTTTAGGTTATCCGCATCCAAGACATGTTTTTGCATCATTTTGAGGCTGCCTATAATACCTGAAAAGGTTAGATCATTGTTAATTGTGAAGTGTCCTTTATCAAACATTACATGATGATTCGGACATAAACATAATAGATTTTCTAAAAGATCTTTGCCATTATGAGGTTTACCTAAGGGTTTAATATGTGCTGCTTCAGCATATCCTACGCCATTAAATTCAATTCTTAATCCACATATCTGACAAGTGTAATTATACATCTCTTTAACTTTTCTAGACAATTTGGTATCCCTAACAATCCTTAAAATGGTAGTGGGGACTCTTGAAGTTTCACCGGAGGTCTGTTTATCTACAGGTTCATTAACTTCTAAAAAAACAGGTATAATTGCAGAGAGTTTTTCTAATTTAAACCTACAAATTCCAAACCCATCCTTCCCTATCTCGTAAAAATGTTCTGTTAACTGATATAGTCCACCATATTTATATCCATTTGAAGGACTATATTTTGATTTATGTTTAGGTCCTCTAGTTACCCTCACTGGAATACCATGCATCTCACTAATCAATAATCCTTTATTACCCGGAGCGTCCCAAGACTGATTAGCAACTTGCCTTTTGGTGCTGGGATCATTACCTCCATGCCCGGTATATATAATTACGTCACCAAGGTCTTCATCATCTACATACCCTCCGTTTAATACAATGGATGAACTACCTTCCTTTCCATTACCATCGATACCACCTTGTAGTGGTCGATGGATTCCGGCAGCTGCAAGTGTCTTTCTATCATTAAATAGCTGTCCTTCACTTACACCGTAAATTTCTCCAAATTGTATTTCAGCCATGAGCGCTTATTGATTAATTTTTTAATATATTTCCAAATTAATCAATATTTTGGAATAAAAATCAATTCTTTGTATAACTTCAACAAAAGTTGATTAACAATAATATGGCTCTGCTCCCTTCCAGTTCCTCATTACCAGTAAACCTTTTAGCCTCATGCTTTAACAACACTTCGGCTACCTACAAGTATTATTGGTTTATCTCCATGATTGAAGCAGTTGAACACGGAGCTTTTCAAATCAATAAACAGGATCTATTTGCCAGAATGATAGCCAATGCCTGGTACACGGTAAATTACTTTAATGTAAGTTTTGGCAAACAAGATCAACTGCAACGGGCTATTGAGCAATTGATTATTTTAGAGAATATAAGGATTGACGCAAAGAAACCAATGATTATTGATAAGCTTAAAACAAGCAGCAATACATCAACTCATCGTTTGCTCCGTTACTTTGATGGTGAGGTTCCTTATCGTTTTCTCAGTCCTTGGTTTCCTACCTCAAAAGGTGATAAGAGACAGATTTACAATTTATCACAATCATTCTTAAATGACACCTTATATGCTGTAAATGAGCAGGACGTCATCATCAACCCAAAATGGATCGCTTACCTTTCTGAAAACAGCGGTATATTAAAGGCTTTTTGTTACTGGCATTTGAGTTTGTACCTTCAAAAGCATAATCCGAATGTTCCAGATATTCCAAACAAGCTCATTAAAGCCCCATTAAGAAACAGTTTGAGTAAACAGCGTAAAGACTTTTGGGATATTGTAATCCAACACAATGGGCCCGTTGATTGCATCTACTCAAATAAACAGTTAAACGTAGGTGATTATGCGGTAGAGCATTTTGTCCCATACGCCTTTGTATCTCATGATTTACTCTGGAACCTGATACCTGCTGATAAAAGTTTTAATAGCAGTAAGTGTGACAAGCTACCTTCTATGTTGCATCACTTCGACTCTTATTTCGATTTACAGTTATTGGGTGTAAAAACCATTTTGAATAATGCACATAACAGAAATACAGAGAAATTACTGCAAGACTATCTTACCTTACTTCCGGATTTAAGCGATTTCATTAACTTGGATAAGGACGTTCTAAAAGCCAGATTTAAAGACAATATTGGCCCATTGATTAAAATTGCCAGTAATAATGGATTTGAATTTATGAAATAATTAATTATTTCTGTAATACTAGTACCTTCTCAACAATTTCTCCTTTCCTTACCTAATTCAACGCCACTTGCGATTGACGAGTATTACTTTTCAATTACATGCAAATGGGCTAGTTAGAACGCATGAGTAATAAATTTCCTTCAATTCTAAATACCGAATCAAACAACTGATAAATAACAAGTTACATATAATATATTAAAAATAATATTTAACTTTAATACAATCATCTCATTACATTTCAATTAACGCTGATCGTATGACGCTGAAAGAGCAAAACAGGCTTTACAGGGCTGCCAAAAAAATAGCAGTTCCTTATCGCCACCAACCAGGAATCATAGATATCGATTTTGGCATGAAAAGAGTTGGAGGTATTCCAACCGATGAACTAGCCATCCGCTTCAAAACCACTAAAAAACTAGAACCTGGATTTATGAAATCCAGAGACATTTTTCCGGCTACACTCGGAGAATTCAAAACTGATGTCATCGAGGTTCAACCTGAACTACACGGGAAATTTCAAGATCCAAGATTGCCAATCCGCCCGTTGACTGGAGGCATCCAGATTATTGGTGAAGAATGGATCAGTGTGGATTATTTTGGTACGTTAGGTTGTATTTTCCCTTTTAGAGGGATGATCCTCGGGATCACCAACTACCATGTGCTTTATGGCGATTTGAGTCCTGCCACAGTATTGAACGATTTCGTTGGTAAAAAATTTATCTTCCAGAACCAGTACGATCCCGCGCGAAACATGTCTATCGGAAAATCCTTTGGCGCCTTCAATATGGAATTGGACTATGCAACAATTTTTCTGGATCCCAAGGTCAAAAAGGAGCCTTCTATAAACGGGATCCGGGGATTTACGGATCCGCTAAGTGCCAAACCCGCGTCTAAATTGATGCTTGGTGTTACTCGGGTTGTGAAAAGCGGAATTGCAACGGGCCGAACGTTCGGTGTTGTGGACGGAAGATCCTTGTTGCACCCGCCGATGATCACCATTTTCGAGGACAAGAACGATCCTCAGCCCGAAGGAGATCTGTCACGCCCAGGGGATTCTGGTGCCGTTTGGGTAATCGACGACCAATCCAACATGATCACCTTAGTAGCACTCAACATAGGCAGTATGGCTCCTCATACGGCCTACGGCTCCTCTTTTGATACGATTCTAAAATCTATAAACGCTATATTAAAATGAAAAGAACCACTTTATTAGTCCTGGCGCTCTCCGTGGCCCTCCAGGCCTCCTCTCAACTCAGAAACTACAACGACGCTGGAACTGTAAAAATTCTTTCGGAGAAAACAACACTAAAAATCACGCCTGTGGATGCTAAAATAGAACCAGACAAGAACGGGGCAGCACTAGTGGCCGCAGTCGGTATCATCGCCCCAGCTGTGATTGATCTGGTAGTGAAAGCAGTCCAGGAAAAAGTTAAAAAGGATGCGCTGAAATATATTGGGATCTACAAAGCAACTGGCTCTGCGGAGGGTTTCTATAAGTCCCCAACCTATGCCGCTTTACCTGGTTTTACCATAAAAAGGGAGATTATGTTAATGGACGGAACTCTCAAAACTGCGGCGGAGTTTTCTTTCGTTCCTGAGTTTTCAATGGACAGGACAGCATTCCGCCTAAAGCTAATTCCCGCAGGATTCACATATGATTATTCTGTTGCCAAACTGAAAGCCCCTTACAATTATATTGATGTTGCGGTTGAAGTGAAGATCAAAGGATTAAGCGTATCAGCGGGAAATTATAAGTTAACCGACCTAGGTACGGTAATCGTAAACATCCCGATGGTCAGGCCCGGAACAACCTACACAGTCCCTGCTGATCTATATTCAGGATGGATTCAACTTCTTCCTAAATCAAGTTTTGACAAAACGGGCAATAAAATGGATTCCGTTTCCAAGACTACCAGTACCTATAATGAAGTGCTGCGCAGGCAGGTTTCTAGTTTGACAGAGAAAGTTACATCCACAACGTTTGCAGCCAAGATACCCGCTACACCGACTTTGAATTCAGGACTATATGAAGTTGAGGTGACTGCCACAGAAACCAATCCTTACAAAATCAGGGCAGAACAAAAGACTGCTCTGGTGGATTCCACTGCCGAATCAGGAACTGCTTTGCTAAAAGCCCTAATTGAGGCAGTTGCCCCTAAGCCTAAGGAAGACAAATAAGAAGTATATTCAAACCCTCAAAAGTATTTATCCTATCCGAGGGACGCATTTCGCGTCCCTTTTTTTTAACCTCAGCCCATCTCATTTACAATGAAACGGCTAATTATTACGAGCTCTATTTAACCCTACTCAATGCCATTCCTTTTTCTGTTAAATAGTATTGTTGTTTTCCACTTGTTGGTTTATCGGGAATAGTTAATGCGATCAAATCTGCTTCAATCGCTGGCTGTAAGTAAGCTTTTCTAAAGTTCTCCCTATCAGACAAGTTCAACTTTTGCTGCAGTTCAGCTCTACCATGCTGGCCTTCAAACACTTTTAATAGTTCTTCAACTTGCGGGGTAACTTGCGGGATAACTTGCAGGGTAACTTGCGGGGTCCGAGACAAGTGTTCTGCAGATGGCAACGTTATTCTTAAAAAATTCTCAGAAAATTGAAAACAATCTCTTTTATATGCTTCTAAAATTCTCGGGATTCCTGATCCCAATTGTTCTACTAAATCTAAATCCTTAAAAACTCGCATAAGTTCTTTGTTACGAGGAACAGAAAAACCATCAAAAAACTCATCTTGCGAAAGCCCTTCAGGTAAACCGCCATAAGAAGTAATTTCTAAACGATCATCAAAAATTTCAAACTTAGGGGCAATTTCTCTTGTGTAATCATTATGCACAAATGCATTGATAATTGCCTCACGCAAGGCAATTGAATTCCATAAACGCGTTTCTTGTCTTTCCTTTGCTGTAATTTTTGTCAATGTTCGGTTTTCAAGATTTAATTTATCTAAAACCTGTTTGGTAACCTTTATTAGAGATTCATTTCCATACTCGTTGCTCTCTTCCAACTCAATGCGATCAAGACCTTGATAACGGGCTACTTTTATTGAGATATTATTGATGTCATTCATCAAATAAGCCACATAATTATAAACACTATCTTCTGTCAATAACTCCAAATTTCGAGCAAATTGATTATTAAGCGTTTTGCTTAACGATTGATAATAAATATGCAATTGCTGAAATTGTAAAACCTGTTTTGGAGATTTTATATTACCAACAGAGGTACGCGCTCTTTTACTGAAAAGCTGCTCTATCTGTCGAGTAGGCATCGGTTCTGAAGCACTTCCTATTCTAATAAAAGCACCTTTTTCAGAAAGACCATATTTCTTGATGTAATAAGGCTTTTCATAGCCACCAGCGACTATAATTTTAATAATATTTTTATCTTCTTTCCTCTCCATCACTAGATCAAAAAGTCCCATACAGGAAGGCAAAATATTCGTTTTCAATCGGTCTTTGATTAAAAGTTGTTCCTGATCTGCATCACTCACACCAACAGGAAGCCCGTTTTTATCAATACCAATAAAAATAACTCCTCCTTCATTGGAATTCAAAAATGCTACAACTTCCTTCTCTAATTCTGGTGTTACTTTTTGTTTAAATTCGACATGTTGGTTTTCAGTCATGATAAAATGATTTTTCTAGTTTGGATTTGGAGTAATTAAAGATGAGAAGATCTTTATCATCAGACTTAGCTTACAAAAAATTCGTTGATAAACTCAGTTTTATTGAATTTTAACCAAATAAAATTAGCATAGACTCCTAAATCAGCTGTCTTAAACAAAATGTAATTTTGTTTATTATTAAAGCCCCCTCTTTTCCATACCTCCGGCAAGCGGCGATAAACGGGCAATCGGCAATGAATGCAGCAGTATAAAAATGATTGTAATCGCAAGGTTTGTTGTTTTATTTAGCATAAGAGCGAAATTAACTGTATCAAATTCCAATATACTGTTCTGAATTACATATATTGTAAAATTACAACCAACAAACTGACTATGAATAAATTAATGCTTCTACTACTGACATCTCTATGTCTATTACTTAGTCCATCCCAACCTGGGTACACTCATCCAAAAATTAATTTCGTTGAAACAGTCCAAACAGTTGTATACACTACCAAAACAGGCGAAAAATACCATCTTGAAGGCTGCAGTTACCTTAGACAAAGTAAAATTAAAACCACAAAAAAGGAAGCTATAGCTAACGGATATACTGCATGCAGCAGATGTAAGCCCTAAATCTCTAATTCATCTATCTTAAACAAAAAAATGAAATCATTACTTTCAATTTTCGCAATCTTACTATTTTCTACCTTGCTTAGAGCACAGGAACCCATAGAAATAAAGGGCCCCGTAATTGGTCATTGGAGCTTTAATGATATCCTTAAAACAACAGGTAAGGACGTTGTTGTGGTAGATTCAGTCTATGGAGGCCGTGCTTTTGAAAACCACACTTTGTTAAATATTGGCGGCAAATTCCCTAATCAACTACTCTCTATCTTTATCGCTAAAAAAGATTACAAGAATTTTGATGGCGACCTACTCAAATTGTATCTGAACAAAAAAATTAGTGTTAGTGGAAATGTCACCAATTTCAAAGACAAAGCACAAATTATCGTAACAGATCAGAAACAAATTAATCATCATCTGGATTGGAAACCGGGGCTAAATGTCATCATTAAATAACAGGATAATCCTAAAAGTGCAGGGTATAACTCTATGGAAGATGATATTTAATCTTCAAGCTTCCTTTTGTGGCTTTATATGACTTAAACTGAACTGATACTTTTGGATAGTAATGATCAAGACGGAATTCTCGTTGAATTTTACCACCAGGTAATTTCATGCCATGAACTTCTATAGTATCATTTACCTGACCTGAAATTTCCAAAATTAATGTAGAAGGATGTCTCACCTTAGTCTCTGCAATTAACAAAGTATCTTTCGAAACATCAGTAATAACCCACTGTCCCTTATTTTTCGGATCACATGATGCTAGAAAAAATATAGGCAGAGATAAAAATAGAAGTAGATTTTTCATAAATGAGTAGCGCAATGGTAAAGCAATTTATCCCGAAATATAATGCTTTAAAAATTAATTCTATATATTTGCAGCCAATTCCTGATTTGTTAACATTTAAATATCAAGGAATCATGACAGAGCAAATCTACATATCGCCCCTTTCGCTCATTGCCTAATTAGGCAGGAAAACACTGTGTTTTATAGAATGCGTTGACGGTTACATTGGTAACCCTATAACTTATTTTGCCTGCTTCAATTCACTGGATTTCATTGAGCCTGTTTAAAAAGGGTATATCCTTTCTCAAGGACGAATCGAAATCAAAAATCAATTTTAAAAGAAATTAATTGGAAGTCCTACGGACAAACCAAATTGATAACATATCCGGGTACGCGTATAAAAAAGCGTTCCTGGAATCAGAAATATAAGCCACATGGGCAATTTAAGAACAAAAGATTTAAGTAAAATAGGTTATCATAATGATCAGCTACGAAGCCTGGTTATTGGCATAGCCTCCAAAAATTTTAAACACTACAGTAAACAGCAATTGCTGGATCTGTTAGTGGATATAAAAAACGATCCGGAAGCATTTCTGGATAATGAATTAACGACCAAAATAGCCGAAAAAATTATAGGCAAGATAAATACACCATCCTTCAAAACTTATGAGTTGAGAGATGAACCTGTGTTTTGTAAAACCTATGGTGGGAAGCATATTGAGTCGTCGGCTAAAAAGCAAATGGAGCTGGCCAACTTGCTACCAATCAGTGTACAGGGCGCGCTAATGCCTGATGCGCACATGGGCTTCGGCTTGCCAATTGGTGGTGTGCTGGCTACTGATAATGCGGTTATCCCCTACGCAGTAGGAATGGATATTGGTTGTAGAATGGCACTCTCTATTATCGATGAGAGTGATGGTTTTCTGAAGCGGTTTGAATACCAGATCAAACAGGCATTAAAAAGCCACACTCATTTCGGTATGGAAGGTGGACTGGATATCAGACAGGAACATGAGGTTTTGGATAGTCAGGTGTTTAATGAGATTCCTTTTTTAAAACCCTTACGCGGAAAAGCGGCAAGGCAATTGGGAACTTCTGGCAACGGAAACCACTTTGTAGAGTTCGGTGAGATTGAAATACTGCCTGATAACACCTTGGGGCTACCTGCTAAAAGGTATATGGCTTTATTAACTCACTCTGGAAGCAGAGGTTTGGGCTCGGCCATTGCAAGGCACTATACCCAGATTGCCATGAACACTTGTAAACTTCCACGCCACGCGCAACAGTTGGCATGGTTAGACATGAACAGCGAAGCGGGACAGGAATATTGGCTCACAATGACCTTGGCTGGAGATTACGCGAAAGCCTGTCATGAGCGCATACATGCCAATTTGTTAAAAGCATTAGGATTAACTGCTTTACATGTTGTAGAAAACCATCATAATTTTGCATGGAAGGACAAACTTGCTGACGGCAAAGAAGTGATTCTTCACCGCAAGGGTGCCACACCGGCACATCAGAACGAGTTGGGCATTATTCCGGGCAGTATGACTACCCCTGCCTATCTGGTTTCGGGTAAAGGTTCGGTAGATGCTTTGTTCTCCGCTTCGCATGGCGCAGGTCGCGCAATGAGTCGCCAAAAGGCAAAAGACAGCATGACCGTTTCTGCGATGAAGAAATTGCTGAGCAATGCAGGTGTTAGCTTAATTGGCGGAACAGTTGAAGAAAACCCCTTAGCATATAAGGATATCGAAGCTGTGATCACAGCTCAACGAGAGCTGGTTGATATTCAAGGCAAGTTTTTTCCAAGGATCGTTAGAATGAATAAGGACTAGCCATGAAGAAGATGATGATACAAATCACATCAGGCAAAGGCCCAGCAGAATGCTGCCGGGTTGTAGCTTGTGTGCAAAGTCTAATGATGAAACAGGCTAAACAGCAAGGCATAGCATTGCAGGTGTTGGAAAATAAGGCTGCTGATTTAAACAGAACGCTATTATCCGCAACGATGATGGCGACAGGAGACAGCTTGGATGCTTTTATAACAGAATGGGCTGGCACTATCCAATGGATAGCACAAAGTCCGTACAGAAAGTACCACAAGCGCAAAAACTGGTTTGTTGGTGTAGCTGCTTTTGATATTCAGGATTTGATGCAATGGAACGCTAAAGATGTGAAGCTGGAAACCTGTCGCTCATCTGGTCCTGGTGGTCAGAATGTAAACAAAGTAGAAACTGCTGTAAGAGGCACTCATCTACCCTCTGGCTTACAGGTAATGGCGATGGATACGCGTTCGCAACTGGAAAACAAGAAGCTTTGTCTGGCAAGGCTTGAGGCCAAACTACTGGTTTGGCAAACAGCACAATTGATGGAAAAGCAGCACAGTCATTGGCAAGAGCATAATGCACTTGAACGAGGAAATCCTGTTAAAACCATAAAAGCGGAGTTGCTTTAACAGAGTAATCATTCACCCGATCACGAATGTTTAGGTTTGTGGTTGGGTGTTGATCACAGCTACAAAATGGTAGAAGGATCAATCACAGGAAGAATAATGCCATCCAATACTGTCCCTGCAGTTCTAGTCAACACGATTCCCCTTGCAGTAGAATAAACGATTCCCATTAAAGCCACACCCAAGTTCCTATCGATTTGTACAGGATGATCGACATCGGAAGAATGAGTTCTAAAATCATTCAGGTTTTCAATTTCAAAATCAAACTCTATCGTAAAAGTCGCACCAATCAATATCTGATCATTTTCGTCCTTCTTTTCCATGACCACTGTAAAAATAACCCGGCATGCAACGTCACCAGAAAACAAAGATTTGGTTGATATATTCATCTCTACCTCTTCCCACCCGCCCTCTATTTCAGAGGTAGAGTTTACTTGTGCATTGGTAATCTTTACATCCTTAATAATAATCTTCTCGGGGATTACTACCCCAGGTTTACGCTGCACTTGGTTCATTTTTCGTAGAATTTTTAGCCGTAATCGATTTAGCCTTTACCCAGTCCATTGCAGTAGATTGCCTATCAAAAATCATTCGCTTTTCGTGTTGAATGGTCAGGTTATGACCATCAGTTTTTAAATTAGTTTTCCAATCATAAACCACTGTAGTCGGACTTTCGATAAACCGATCACAAGCTTCCTTAGCTGCTCTTTTTGCATAAACACCAACAGCGGCTGTAAATTTATGAGAAAATGATTTTGGCGTCACCAGTACATCCTGTCCAAGAACAGCTTCAATCTTACTGATAGTTTGAAAAGTAAAATTATGTGTCCCTGACATCCATTTACTAATTTCAGATTCTGATTTTCCCAGCGCTAAGGCAAGCCGTTTCTGCGTCCAGCCCAATTCATCCATAATCTGATAAATCTGATCTATAACGGCTAGATTTTTGGACACAAATATCCTGTGTTCAGGTTGCGCTTCCTCTCTTGCTTTTAAAAATCTTTGACTTTGCATATTTAATTTATAATAATTTCCTCATCTCCGACCGGGATTAATTTCCCTTTAATGACTTGATAAGCTGCTTTTTCATCTAAAATTTTCTTAGCGAAAAGCTGAGCTTCCTGAAACTGAATGGGTACTTTCCCATTATTCTCATCGTGAGCAACCCCACCCCCAAGTAGCACAAGTACATTCGCCGCCAATTCAACGTAATATAACCTTAATTTGTTTCCAAAAACATCAATTTTACAGTCTTTGATTATCAATTCAGGTGGCAAAGCAAAAGCTCTTGATTCATCCCTACTTCTTCTAATAATCGAAGTTCCAGAGATAGCCAATTCTTCTATCAAAGCGTGTATAATTTGCATATCCTCCAAGTATTCATTATCTGATTGATAAAATCTATCGTAAAACTTATCAGTTTCAGATATCTCCTGATCGTCAAACCTAACTGTGTAAAAGTTACAGGCATTGTTATCATCTACATAAAAAGGTTCGACTACAAAGGTATTCACTTTTAAGTTAAGTGCAAATTAAGTATTAATATTTTACAATTACATTGTATAATGGAATAAATACAACATAACAAATTTAACCAAATTCAACAGCTTATCCCACTCAAAAAATTCGTTAACCAAGATCATTATTTATCATCTGTAGTTAGATGAGTTTAAATACCAAGCCCTTTCCTGATTAATTTCCATTCGTCCAGTTTCTGTTCAAATGTTTTCCATGTGTTTGCACTACTTGGAGAAGGCAATGTATAATATGACTTATCAGGAGATTTGAGAAGATATTTATTATAAAATGTCTCTGCTTTCTGGCTTCCAAAAAAAACGGTTTTTATTTCCGGATACATATTATAAAATGACTGAAAATCATTCGACTCCTCATTCAATATGTTATTATCCGAACTACCTTCACATTCACAGGCTTTTAAAACATCCCAAAGCGCAATACCATTATCAAGCAATAGCTGCTTCCTAATTTCATAATCCCTTGAAAATGGTTGATCAAAAAGATTGAATATGATTTTCCAAAAATGATTACCAGCATGACCATAGTACTGCTGCAACTTTAAGGATTTATCACCTGGCATAGTCCCCAAAATAAGGATTCGGCTATTCTTATTTACGATAGGAGGAAATGCTATCTTTAAATTACTCATATACCTTTTATTTTTTCGCTACCAACTCATAAGAATGGTCGATCAATTCTCGGACTAATGCCGGGCTTAGACCACCATCCAGATAAACGGTATTCCAATGTTTCTTATTCATATGGAAGCCGGGGATAATTTCATGATGCTGTTCCCGTAATTCTATAGCGCGTTCAGGATCGCATTTAACATTGAATCGGTTGGCTTGCTCTAATCCAATTAACAGGAAGATCTTACCCCCTACTTTAAATACCAGTGTCTGTTCTCCGAATGGCATTGCTTCGGTGGTTCCGGGTTTACTAAGACAATAATCACGCAAATCTTCAATATTCATAGCTAGAAAGTTATTATTATGGAATAGAACCCAAAAATATGGGATTTTATCTAATTTTTTGAATACTAATTATTTTAGTATAAATTTGAAACCCGTTGGTGTTTTAGCAGTGTTCAGATGAATTTAAACTTAGATATACCCAGATGTTATCCTGGTGAAACACCCTGGCATAAAAACTGGAAACTCGCCTTTCCCCCTACTTTCCGGGAGATTAGTTTTCCGGATAAATTGCTAGGGGACCTTCATCGTGCAGATGTACATACACCTTGCGGCACTACTCTCGAATTTCAAAATTCCCCAATCAGCATGGCAGAACTGAAAAGCAGAGAGGCGTTTTATCCCAAGTTGATCTGGATATTGAACGGTAAAAAGTTTAAAGGATTCAGGATTCTTAAAAGTTTGCCAGATGTGGATGATCCCAGACTTGATGGTTATGAGTTTTGTCATACGGATCATCTTTCTATGGTCCGCAAATCAGATCATTTGCTATTAGGCAACAACGCCAAAAGATTAAACTTCTATCATGCGGAATTAAAGACGATCAAACTTACTTCTCATTACTATTCCTTTTGCTGGAAGCATCCACATGCTGTATGGTACCAGGCTAAATGCCCCATCATTGTAGACCTGGGTGGGCATTTCTTATACCAGTTGAAGCAACGACCTCAGCTTTCTGGCGCTTACGCTTACCTCCATATGATTCCCCGAAAATCGTTTATTGAAAGATTCATTTAAGCAGGTACACTAAGCGAATATTCAAAAAAATTGAAACACTAGTGCTTAGCCGTTGTTTATATAGAGCAATCGAAACACTTTTGGTTTCGGGCTAAAAGCGAAACGGTGGACGATCCTTCCGATCACCCACCATTTCTAAATTAACGCTCTCAAGGATATAAACACAGCGCCACTAAAAATGTTTCAAAAAAAAAATAAATTATGCTTAACCTCAATAAAGAATTAAATGAACTGGCCAGTAGCTGGTACAGTTTATCAGAACTAAGCAAGAGTGTCCTCAGCAAGCAGGAAGCTGAAGAGGTAAGAGAAAAACAGCAACAGGCTGGTCAACAGTTAATCCCAATGCTTCAGGAAATGCAAGCCTCAAAAGATACACCCTATGAGACTTATCTTGAAGGAGACACTTTTGTGGATATCTATTTGGATGAAAATGGAGAAATTAGAGATAATGGACATTACAGCCGTCCAGCGCTTTAAATGGTGATTTTCTTAATCATTGAGCTATAAAACCAACAGTCCAAAATCTCTTAAGCTATAAATAGGTTCCGAATACCAGAACAATTCAAAGTATTCCATTGTCTTTTCAAAATCGGCTTTAATTTCCTGAAAAGTATAAACCTGTGTATTGGATACCGCTGTTTTTTGTAAGATGGAGGCCAGCCATTCACCCTCATTTTTATTAACCTGGATGTTAAAGGTTTCCTTTTTATCATAAAAGGTTAAAATCAACATTTCCAAAGGCTTATTCTTCTTATACTTTGTAAAGATTTCTTTATCAGGCTTACCTCCTAACCAAACTACTTTGGCAGTGGGTTTAGTGTTCAACTTACTTTCCTCCCCTATGGCTTTCTCGATAAAATCCGAAGGAATAGTTGTTTTCGGAATCTTAAAATCAAACCAATCCTGCAATTTATATTCGAAGCAGATACCATGCATAAAATTGAAAAGCGATTTCTTTAGCCCGAAACTAAATTGATCATGGTTTATTCCTGTCTTATCTATGTAATTGATATCATTATTGGCGAAGGTTCCAATCACTTCTGTTTCCTTTACCACACCAAATCTTTCCGGATGCATACCAACAGGACTATGAGCGGTCATGGCAAACTGATGCCAGAAGCCAGATTGTAAAACTCCTGCTTCAAACAGTTGCCTCACCATTTCCAGACTGTCTATTGTCTCTTGAATGGTCTGCGTTGGATACCCATACATCAAATAAGCATGAACCAACACTCCTGCTTCCGTAAAGTTTCGTGTAACCTGCGCAACTTGTTCAACCGTTACGCCCTTGTCTATTAGCTTTAACAACCTATCCGACGCCACCTCTAAACCGCCAGAAACGGCTATACAGCCTGATGCTTTAAGTAAAATGCATAAGTCCCTGGTAAAGCTTTTCTCAAACCGAATGTTTGTCCACCAGGTTACGGAGATCTTTCTTCTTAAGATCTCCAATGCAACTTCCCGCATCAAAGCTGGTGGTGCAGCCTCGTCTACAAAGTGAAAGCCATTCTGGCCAGTTTTTTCACTTAGTTCTTCTATGCGGTCGACGATCAATTTAGCAGCAACGGGTTCATATACCTTGATGTAATCCAGAGAAATATCACAAAATGTACATTTCCCCCAATAACAGCCATGCGCCATTGTTAACTTGTTCCAGCGGCCATCACTCCACATCCTATGCATTGGATTTACAATTTCTATAACAGAAATATATCGATCCAATTGTAAATCACTATAATCGGGCGTTCCCACATCGAACTGCTTATAATCGCTTCTTAAAGCATCATTTTTATAAACTACAGCTCCATCCTCTAACAAAAAGGTTCTCTTATATAGATGAAAAGCCCCGGCTTTTGTAATCGAATCGTAGATCAGCTCAATAGGCAATTCCCCATCATCCAGGGAGATATAATCGAAAAATTCGAATACCCTTTGATCAGAAAGAGAACGTAGTTCCGTATTGGCAAAACCGCCACCCATTGATATTTTAATATTGGGATAAGTTCTTTTCACATACTGTGCGCAACGGAAAGCTGCATATAAATTCCCTGGAAATGGAACAGAAATGATGAATAACTTAGGTTGAATAACAGCTATTTTCTCTTCTAAAATAGCCATCAGGAGTTTATCCATATAGGTATATTCCTGACTTAAAGCGCCGTAAAGTTCATCAAATGAGTTTGCGCTCCTACCTAATCTTTCGGCATAGCGACTAAAACCAAAATTAGGGTCGATACACTCAATGATAAAATCCGAAATATCCTCAAGGTATAGCGTGGCTAAGTGTTTCCCCTTATCCTGAGTCCCCATGGTACCAAATGCCCAATCCAACTCATCCAATTGCTCAAACCTTGAAGCTTCTGGCAAATAGTCTTCCTGACAGATTTGCAAAGCTAGGGTTGGATTTTTGCCTTGTAAAAATGCAATAACTGCATCAATCGTTTTGATGTATTCGTTTTTTAAGGCGAGGATTCGTTTTGCATTTGAACTTCTTGACTGATCCGCTAGCCCCTCTGCATGAGTAAAAAGATCTTCCAAACCCTTCCTGGAAAATAAGGCCAAAATCACTTCAATACCTAAATCAGCCTGAGTTGAGGAGATATTTTTAGTATTTAAAAAACCTTTAATATATGCAGTTGCTGGATACGGTGTATTCAGTTGTGTAAAGGGTGGCGTAACAAGGAAAAGATCTGTAGTCAAAATGGAATTGTATTTCGGTACAAAAATATCCATAATTATTTTAGTATCTAAGCCTTATTTTAAACAGACAAGCCTTTTTGCTGCGAGGTTTTAGATTTTGCAGGTAATGAGCCGGTGCTAAACTACGAGTTCTGGCATTCGGGAACTAAAGGTAATTGGCGCTGTAATCGCAGATATCAGCTCCTGTCTGAAATCATTATTTGTAACCGTAACTGCCCCAAACTGACCAAACCAGCTATTCGCATCTCCGGTAAAATGCAACTTAAATCCATCTTCCTTGAGCTTGGTCAATAAATAGCAAAAAGCGACTTTACTGGCGTTGTCGACAGTTCGAAAGAGGCTTAAGGTTACAAAATAACCATTTAAAGCAATGCCCAAAACACCTCCCACAAGCTCCCCATTTTGATAGGTTTCAAAACTATGGGCTATCCCCATTTTATGAAGCTCTAACATAACCCTAATGTATTCAGGCGACATCCATACTCTTTTTTTATCCCCCCGGGGTTTAGAACAATTTATGATGGTTTGTTCGAAATTGGCATTCACTTTTACTTCAAATCGTTTGTCTGCTTCTTGTAGTCTATCTTTTTTTAAACAGCGTACTAAATCATTCCTTATTTTGAATTCAGATACAGGTATAACTGCCCGGGGATCGGGATTATGCCACATAAAGATCTTATTGTTCTCTACTTGAGGCATAGGAAAAGTACCTTGCAAAAATCCCTGTATCATCACATATGGGCTTAATTTGACCTGTGCATAGGACCAAAACAAAGCTTTTTCCTGGCCTCCAGACACCTTTACCAAACCCGAATGAAATAACTTTTGAAGTGACCTTTTTGCAGGATCTTTAAGTCCTGAAGGAAGTATAGTTGATATTACTTTTGGCAAAATCCCCATATTTCATGATATTTTAGCAAAATAAGCAGAAAACCTTTATTTAAATCTAAAACTTAATTTCCAATAAGCCTGATGGTTAGAAATATTGTAAAGCGCTTTTACACAAAGACTGACCTGATATAGGTTTCTCGTCGCGCAATGTTTAAACGTACACAGCCCCACATTTCTGTGAGGCTGTGTGTGATCCTGCTGAGATTCGAACCCAGTCTATAAATTATAGTGTTGTGCTGGAACAAATCGCTCAGACACGTATTGCTAGCGGGCTTTAATTTTGCCGACTATTGTTTCCACTCTGCTTTTTAGCTTGGTAATGGCGCCACGAAGAGCAAAATCATAACTGTTTCCTAAGCTGGAAACAGCAACAGGTTCTCTACCTGAAATTCTTGCCTCCAATAAACAACGTTTGTCATCTAAGCCCTCCTTACTTCCATTTTCATCTGATAGATGCACCTCCAGCCGGGTGATTAAATCATCGAACATCCCGAGACCTTCATTAATTTCATTTTTAATTTTTTCTTCGTATTCCTGATGTATTGTTAAGTTTTTGTCGGTGTTCAATTGAATAGTCATAGTCTCGTAGTTAAAATGTATTGTACCAACTAAACAACAAAAACAGGTATTGGTTTTAAAATTTCTTAGAAAGTATCGTGTTTTTTAACACAAAAAAGCCCCACATTTTGTGAGGCCTTGTGAGCTCAATAGACGATAACGTTTGTTTCAGATTTACCAGATAAATTTGTAATCATCTATACGATCTGATTTTACAAAACGTGTCAATTTCCCCTCGTAAAAATAAAAGAATGAATAGGGTTCAGTTTTGGGGACAAATGATTTGGAGGTAATGCGATAAATATTTGTCCCACTATTATCGATCGACATCAATTCTGCAGAACGGTTAGTTCGTTTGAATTCATTTTCTGTCATACCGATCTTAATTGGCGATTCTTGATAGGACATGCTCTTACAGCCTAAAGCCACTACCGCCAGGCAGATTAAAATTACTTTTTTCATACATGTGTTTATTTGTGTGTGTACCGAAACGGGTTCAATAATGATGCCTTATCAGATCCCTAAAATACATCTGACCCTTTAGTTCTGAAAACGACAATTAACACACTGATTGTCAATATTTTTATTTGCGTAATTTTTTGTTTACACAAATAGTTGCTGCTTAAGAATTGGTTCTTAGTAATATTTACCACGTTATCTGAATCATGTTGAACAAAGCTAATCGACTGGGGCGTAGCCCTAATACCGAAAGTTATTGCTAAAAGCGACAATTTTGCGAAGTAATTTTTAATGATGAACTTTGGGATATATTAATACAACAAAGCCATGAAAAACCCTGACCCTATAAATCTGAATTCTACATTCACTGAAAAGGTAATGATTGGGCTCAAAAAAGCTTTGCGAAAATTGGCCGAAGAAGCCGCTCTAAATAACGAGAGCTTAATCATTGGTGATAAGGATGGAAATGTAAAATCTAATCCGGCCAAAGAATTATTAAAAGGCATTTCCAAATAGCCTTAAAATATATTAATTAGAAATCAGTAAGTTTGGATGCCCCTGAAGAAAATACAAACCAAAGCATGGCGCCCGATTTAACAGATATACTTACTTTACAAACAGCTGTAGCAAGAAATGCGGATGAATCTGCCTACCGTAAATTGTTTGTATTGTTTTATACGCCTGTCATCCGTTTTGCAAAAGCCATAGTACATTCTGAAGAAGTTGCTGAAGAATTGTATGCCGATGCCATGATGAAAATCTGGTTTATGGGACCAAAATTGGAGCTGGTAATAGATTTTAGAATTTATCTATTCACTATGGTAAAAAATTCGGCCTTCAACCATCTGAAAAAAAATAAAGGCCTCCGTTATGTAGGACTGGATGATCTGGAGTTAATGCCGGTAAGCAATGCAAGCCCGGTTGACCACATTATTGAGAAAGAACTTGAGCAGCATTTGAAAACAGCTATTGATAGCTTACCTCCTAAATGCCAGGTGGTTTACAGACTGGTAAAAAATGAGGGTTTTAGCTATAAACAGGTGTCCGAAATTTTAAGTATTTCTACCAATACCATTGAAGGTCACATGACAAATGCATTAAAAAAAATTACCCTTTATATGAGGGAACATTTAAATTCTTAAAAATATTTTCAAACAGACCGGTGGTTCGCATTGATTTTATTGTCTCTTAATTGAAACAACAGGAAATCCATGTCCGAAGATATTTTTTTTAAACTCTTAAGCAGGCAGCTCGCAGGTGAAGCGAGCGAAAAGGAATTACATCAATTGAAAAAAATCATTGATAACGATCCTGAGCTGAAAAAAGTCTACCTGTCGTTTAACACCCCTGACGAGGAAGTTCGCGAAGAAGACCTGAGTAAAGCTGAACAGGCCTTTGCATTACATTCTTTAAAAATGCATTTACATGTTTCTGAGTCATCACCTGATGCTTCTACCAGAGCCATCAACCCTCGCCTACTTTGGCTTAGCAGTGTCAGTTTTTTATTTGTTTGTTTGCTGTTGCTCTGGTTGTTTTCCCCGTTTACTTCGAATAGTCCGTTAAAAAGTCAGGTGGTTACCAAAAAAGGTTCTAAAACCATGGTAAAGCTTCCTGACGGTAGCTCTGTATGGATAAATGCTGACAGCCGTTTACAGTATGCTGATAATTTTAAGGGCAAACTACGGGAAGTATGGTTGGATGGCGAAGCTTTTTTTGATGTAAAGAAAGATCCTGCACATCCCTTTGTGATCCATACGGATAAAATCAACATCAGGGTGCTGGGCACGTCGTTTAACGTAAAAAGCTACCCTACTGACCAGCTGATCGAAACTTCTCTTATCAAGGGACGGATTGAAGTTAGCTTTAACGACAGGCCTTCGGAAACCATCATTTTACGCCCAAACGAAAAGCTTACCGTAAGGAAGGATCAGTCCGAACCTATACACTCGGGCTTGAATGCAGAAAATACACCTAAAATTAAGCTGGATAACCTCCTGCGCCCGAACGAACATAGCCCGCTGGTAGAAACTGCCTGGATGGAAAATAAGATTGCATTCTCCAACTGTCTCATGTCGGACATTGCTTTAATGCTCGAAAGACGCTTTGATATCAGTGTCGAATTTAAAAGTCAGGATGTGATGAAGTACCGGTATACGGGCATATTTGACGATGAAAGCATTGATGACATACTTAAAATAATGAAAATTTCTAAACCTTTTAATTACAAGCTGAATGGAAAAAAATTGACGATAACGAACTAAAGCCAGATAGCGTTATAAACGGGAAATGTTGGACCATTCCCCGTTATCAAATAACTGATGTCTGATGATTTCCCCGGAAAGAGAAAATATCAACCTTTATTAATCAACTATTCAAAACAAATATATGAAGAAAAACAAACTTTTCTTTGAGAACCACTATGCCTCGCGCTATCGAAAACATTTTCTAAAAATGAAGCTACTTGTCCTACTTGCGCTGCTCACTTTAAATACCAGAGCGTCGTTGTATTCTCAAACCCGGGTAACCATCGAGTTAAAGAACACCACATTGAGCAATGCACTCAAAAAAATTGAACAGAAAACCAGCTACCGCTTTGCTTATAACAATGAAGTTGTACCTTTTAAAAGGTTGATCAGCATTGATGTTAAAGACGCGGATATTGCTGATGTAATGGCTAAGCTGTTAGACAAACTCCCATTAACCTATGATGTGATCAAAAATGTGGTGGTGATCAGTGCGGATAAGGGGGCCGTTGCAGAAAACAACATCGTAGTACAGGGAATCGTAACCGATGAGCAGAGTGTACCCATGCCGGGCGTAAACGTAAGGTCAAAAGTGCATCCATCTCTGATGACTGTGACGGATGCAAAAGGGCAATTTCAGCTTAGTTTACCAACTGCTGCTGATGTACTGCTTTTTAGTTTCATAGGTTACCAGACTCAGGAACTGGCTTTACCGATAACTGGAGATGTAAAGATAACCCTTAAACCATTGGGTGGTTTATTGAGCGAAGTGGTCATCAACGGTTACGGTAAGCAGGCTAAGGCAATCACCACAGGGGCTGTTGGTTTGGTTAAATCACAGGAACTGGAAAACCGGGCATATACTTCTGTAGACCAATCGCTTCAAGGTAGAGTTGCAGGACTGCAGTCTGTTGGTTCATCAGGTCAGCCAGGTGCTTTACAACAGATCCGTATCCGCGGGATTGGTTCCATTTCTGCCGGCTCTGATCCCCTATTTGTTATTGATGGTGTTATAGTAAGCTCGGGGCAATTGTCGAGGGCAACCACCACTTCAAATGCTTTATCTGCAATTAACCCCAACGACATTGAAAGCATCAATGTTTTAAAAGATGCTGCAGCCTCGGCAATATATGGTTCGAGGGCCGCTAACGGGGTAATCGTTATTACTACCAAACAGGGTGTTCAGGGCAAAACAAAAGTTAATTTTGACATGGAATACGGCCTGACAAAGCTGGGCACAACGCCTGAAGCCGGTAAACTTTTAACTACAGATCAATGGCGTACCCTAACTGCTCAGGGTGTACTTAACAATCCTGCTTATGCCAAGCTAAATGGTGTGACTCCCGATAATGTATTCACCTTTCTGGATAAAAAATTTGGTTCTGGAAGTGGTTTAAATACCAACTGGCTTGACTTGGTACAAAGAGATGGCCGCCAGCAGCAGTATAACTTGAGTATTAGCGGTGGAACGAGTGCTACGCAATATCATGTATCGGGTGGCTATTTTAACCAACAGGGAACTGTGATTGCCTCAGATTTCAATCGTTACTCATTTAAGGTCAATTTAAAGACTAAGGTAAGCGATCGATTCTCACTGAGTACCAGTATAATTATTGGTGCAAACGGACAGAATTCACCGTCAAATGGCAGTTCTTCAGATAATCCCATCACTGCCGCGGTACATTTATTCCCATTTATCTCTCCTTATAATGCCGATGGAACCTATAATATAGATGCAGCTGTTTTTGGTTCAAAATCGAACCCTCTTTATACTGCTAAATACAATAAGAACAAGCTCAACCAGTTCAAAGGTTTAGGAACGCTATCTGCCGAGTACAAGATCGCTGATAACCTAAGCTTCACTTCCCGTTTCGGTACAGACTACAACAACCTGGAGGAAGATACTTATTATAACCCAACACATGGAGCCGGAGCTTTTTATGACAATGGCCTTTCTTCGCGTGCATATACCCGTTATTTTAACTGGACCTGGACGAATATGGTGGATTATCATTTTGATCTTCAAAAGGATCAAACCTGGACAGGTAATTTAAAAGTGGGCTATGAAGCACAAAAATCACAGAATTATACTTCAACAGCAGCTACCACTGGTTTGCCTTTAAACCCTGTAGTTACTGTTCCATCAAATGGGACTACTCCTTTTGAAGCCTCAGGTGCAAATACAGATTACACCATAGCTTCCTTATTGAGTCTTGCCGACATCTCTTATAAAGGCAAATATGTTATTTCGGGAAGTTTCCGTCGTGATGGTTCCTCACGTTTCAGCGAGAAAAACCGATACGGCAATTTCTGGTCTGCCGGTGCATCCTGGAATGTTCAGGAGGAAGCTTTTATGAAGTCGGTGCCGTTCATCAACATCTTAAAGCTCAGGACAAGCTACGGTTTGACAGGGAATGCTAATATTGACGATTACGGCTGGCGACAACTGTACAGTTATGGAACTTCGAGCGATTATTCTGTAGCCTATTACAACTTCAACTACAATGGCGAGGTAGGCAGCGGCCCTACTTCTGTTGGAAATCCATACCTTACCTGGGAAACCAACAAGCAACTGAATCTGGGCCTTGATGTAGGCATGTTTAACAACAGGTTGTCTTTTACCTTCGATTATTACAATAGAAAAGCAACCGATTTGCTGCTTAGTCAGCCTACATCGGGAACTACAGGTTCAGGAGCCTTTTTAAATAACATTGGTTCGATGAGGAATCGGGGTATTGAATTCTCAATTAACGGAACACCTATTCAAACCTCAGATTTTAAATGGAGTGCTGGTTTCAATATCTCCCGGAACATCAACAAAATTACTTCTTTGGTTGACGGAAAAGATATGAAAGGTTCTTCTATGATCAGAAGAGTTGGCCTCGACTTTCAAACTTTTTACCTGCGCCAGTGGGCCGGTGTAGACCCAGCCAATGGTAAACCGCTTTGGTATACAGATGAAACAAGAACACAGACAACAAGTAATTATAATCTGGCCCAGCTGGTACCTAATCATTCGGCTACGCCTAAAGTATTCGGAAGTTTTACTTCTACCTTTAGCTATAAGGGCTTTACACTTGACGGTTTACTGTATTATAATTTTGGTAATCATGTGATGGATCTTTGGTCGAGGTATACCCAATCTGATGGAGACAACAGTTCATTCAACCATTTTGCATCAGAATTAAGGGCATGGCAAAAACCTGGCGATGTAACCGATATTCCAATTTACATCTTTAACAATACGAACAACTCCAGCCGGGCATCGAGCCGATTTTTATACCGTGGCGACTATATCCGGTTAAGGGAATTAACCCTGGCTTATGCGTTCCAGAAGGGTATTTTATCTAAGACAAAAATTGATGGTTTAAGTATATATATCCGCGGTACAAACCTGGCAACCTGGGTTAGAGATAAGAAATTACCATATGACCCGGAGGCCGGATTAACAGGGCAATCCAACTACAATATCCCAATGCCAAAAGTGTTTACGCTGGGCGCTAACCTAAAGTTTTAATGGAGTGATATACTAACGAAAATGAAGAATCTAAATAAAAATATACTATTGATTGGGAGCTTTGTGACGATGCTTTCTATTGTTTCCTGTACTAAAAGCTTTTTAGACCAAAAACCATATACCAGCATTTCCAGGGAAGATGCATTAAAAACTGCTGCCGATATCAAAACAGCGCTGAATGGCACTTATGCAAATTTACGCAATGGTGAGCTTAGGGGGGCTGCCGTTCCTTTACTTGGCGATTTACTGGCTGATAACATTTACCTGTCTACCGTTAACATTGGTTTGTTTAATGGCGAGAATGCTTATTCAATTACTACAGACGGTGCCTATAGCAACCGGGTATGGTTTTTTGCTTATGCTAATATTCTGCAGGCGAATAACATCATCGATGCTGAGCTGAACCAGGGAACTGATGTTTTACAATATAAAGGTGAAGCCTATGCGATCCGCGCCTTGGTTTATTTTGACCTGGTGCGTTTATTCGGAAAGCCCTACACTGTCGCTCCCAATAGTCTGGGTGTGCCTATTGTATTGCATTACGACCCTGCAGCCCTACCAAAACGAAACACTGTTGCAGAGGTTTATACGCAAATTCTTTCGGATCTGGACAAAGCGATCAACTTGATGTCGCAATACACTGGCTCGGCCAGGTTTTCCAAATACGCGGCAACCGCTTTAAAGGCTAAAGTAAGCTTATATAAGGGCGATTATCAGAATGCCTATGACCAGGCAAAGGATGTATTAAACAACAGTGGCTTTACGCCTGTTAGCAGAACTGCCTTTGCAGGTTACTGGGCTTCAGCTACACCGCATGATGGAGACAACAAAGTTGAAACACTTTTTGAACTGGCATCAGACGTATTTAACAATAACGGCTCTGACGAACTTTCCATGCATTTCGTTCAGGCGGATAACAGCGAAGGTGAGATGTTGACTACACAGTCGTTATATGACGCTTACACAGCTACTGATGTGAGGAAAAGCCTCGTCCTTAAAGGTGTTAGAAACAGAGTTGGCGGAGAAAACCCTGCCTATATTGTTAATAAATACCCGGTGTTGGTTGGTGATTTTAATGAAAAAAAGGTGATCCGCTTTTCGGAAGTACAGCTCATTGCGGCCGAAGCCGCCTACAGGATCAATAAGGAGCCTGAAGCTATAATTTTATTAAACGCATTAATGGCCCAGCGTGATCCTTCTTTATCTTACCATTCATCTGGATTAGCCTTGTTGGCCGATATTGTGCAAGAAAGACGCAAGGAACTTGCTTTCGAAGGTGACCGTTTTTTTGACTTGAACCGGTTAAACCAAGACATTATGCGAACTGAGGAATATCCGAGTGGCATCATTGAGGCGGGCGATTACCGAAGAGTAATGCCAATGCCATTGGGAGAAATCAATGTAAATCCCAACATCATCCAAAATCCAGATTATCATTAATGCTTTAATTTTCTTTTATTATGTATAGAATTATCTTCATCCTGTTTATGGCTATACCATACGTAGGTTTTTCACAAAAAAACAACTTTGTTGTAAAGGGTACAATCGGGCAGCTAAGTGCACCGGCTAAGGTTTATTTAAAATATTACACGGGTACGCAGACAAAAATTGATTCGGCGGTACTGAGAAAAGGCAAGTTTGAAATTCATGGTTATTTAAGTGACATCAACCGGGGAATATTTTATGTAAATCCTAAAGGTACGGGAACATCGCGCGAGGATTACCGCTATTTATATATCGACAAGGGCACTACGGTATTGAATAGTACTGGAACTGCCAGAGCTGCCACAGCTACCGGAACACAAATCATAGCCGAAGATATTGCTTACCAGGCTGCGTTGGCGCAGGGAACTGTAGAGCAGTTCATCAAAGCAAACCCGTCATCCATTATCTGTTTGAGAGCTTTATATGCGGACATTGCTAATGTTGAGCCTCAAAAGCTGGAGTCTCTGTTCCTGGGTTTATCTCCGAAGATTCAGCAGAGCAACGATGGCAAAGGACTTTTGTCTACCCTTCAGGGGCTAAAACGAGTAGCGATAGGTCAAACGGCCCCTGACTTTTCACAGGCCGACACGACGGGGAAAGCGGTACAGCTTTCTTCATTTCGTGGGAAGTATGTATTGGTTGATTTCTGGGCATCCTGGTGCGGTCCCTGCCGGAAGGAAAATCCAACGCTGATCAGGTTATATCAATCTTATAAAGGATCAAATTTTGAAATCCTGGGTGTGTCGCTGGATGCGCAATCTGGAAAAAATGACTGGATTGAAGCCATTCATACAGATCAGCTGATCTGGCCACAGGTTTCTGACTTAAAGGCGGAAAATGAGGCTGCAAAATTATATGGAGTGACAGCCATTCCGCAAAACTTTTTAATAGATCCGAACGGACGGATTATTGCAAAGAACCTGAAGGGCGCCGAGCTTGAGAAAAAGCTCGCCGAGATCTTAGGTAAATCAAAGTAATTTCGGATAAAATAGATATTGAACTCCGGTAAAAAAAAGCTTGCAATCATATGATTGCAAGCTTTTTACATAGTTTTGAACTATTCTGTGATCCCGCTGGGATTCGAACCCAGGACCACTACATTAAAAGTGTAATGCTCTACCAGCTGAGCTACGGAATCATCTATCGTTTGATGAGGGTGCAAAGATAGAATTATTAATTTATTCTACTAAATATTTTTTCAAAAAAAAGAGACATCAGCGATAAGCCACTTATTACCAGATAGATTATTTGCAATCAACCTCAAAAAACTAGCTAAACTCATTAATTGATGCCTAAAATAACTTTAGCAAGATGGATCATTTCTGGATTGCCGGTGTATTTACCTGGTTCATCAGACAATTTAACCACCTCTGTCCATTCCCCATCCTGCGGTTGTGCTTCGGTCATTTTAATTACGATATTCATAGGCACAGGTCCCGCATCATTGGTAAAGTTAGTACCTATACCAAAAGACATCCCTATCTTATCGCGACAATGATCGGCAATACGGACTACCTTATCATAGTCCAATCCATCCGAGAAGATAATAGTCTTCGATTTAGGATCGATGCCCATTCCCTGGTAGTGGGCAATTACCTTATCTGCAAATATCAGCGGATCGCCGCTATCATGCCGCACGCCATCAAACAGTTTAGAATACATCTTATCAAACTGCTTAAAAAAAACATCTGTAGTATAGGTATCAGATAGTGCAATTCCCAAATCACCACGATAAACCTGAACCCAATGCTCCAAGCCCATCGCATTGGCCATTTTGAAACCATATCTTGCAGCATGAAACATAAACCATTCGTGTGCATGGGTACCTATTGGCTTTGTTTGATGTAGCATGGCCATATGCACATTACTGGTTCCAATAAAAGAGCCCTTTCCGTATGTACTTAAAGATTGTAGCACCAAGCGTTGCACCTGATATGAATATCGTCGACGTGTACCAAACTCCGCTACGGTTACTCCAAGATCTCTGTAGCTTTCTATTTTATGCCTCGCCAAATCAATCACCTCCTGATCGCTGATCCTGTTGGCATTGCTCAAAACATAATACAGTTCGCAAATGAGAGACATTAAAGGAACTTCCCATAAAATGGTACGATACCATAAGCCTTCGACACTTACCTTTAACTGATCTCCCTCCTGCTCTATGTGCACTTCATCGGGATTAAAACGATAACCTTCGAGAAAATCAAGGTACACTGGATCGAGATAAGGGCAGTTGAGTTGAAGAAACCGTTTCTCTTCGCGACTTAGCTTTAATAAGGCCATACTATTGACAGCGCTTCGTAAAGCTGTGGCAAACCCTGGAGGAAATAGATGTTTTCCGCGGTTTATAAATTGATACCGTGCCTTTGCCCCAGGGAATAATCTAATCACTCCTTGTTGCATGGTCACTTTGTAAAAGTCGTTATCAAGAATTGAGGATAACGGAAATGTAAACATTGTACTCATACTTTGTAAACCTTGTAAAATCTATGAACAATTTACCATTCTTTTCCGTAAAACTTAGTGTAAACATTTACAATTTGAAATACAACAGAGCATCCCCAGAGCATACTGGCTTATTATTTCTATAACTTTATTAAACAAATTAAAGATTATCATTTGTGAAATTCTAGCCTTGAACAAAATGAAAAAACTATGCTTTGCTTTGTCAATGTCAATGGTCTTAATGGCCTGCGCACCGCACAGAAATCTTGTTTACTTTAGCAACCTTTCTGAAGTTTCTAACAGCCAAATAGAAAATATACCTGAACTTAAGCTACAAAAAAACGATCAGTTAAGCATGTCGTTGACCAGCTTGAATGCGGAGTATAATGCGCTATTTGCCGGCCCCACCAATAGTCCCACTCCTGGTAAGGCCGTATTTAGAATAAACAACAATGGAATGATCACCTTACCATTATTAGGTGATTTAAAGGTTGAAGGACTAACCGTTGAAGAGGCCCAAAATTTAATTACAAAGGAGCTTAAAAAGCAGATTAAAAATCCTGTTGTAGATCTTGAACTGGTTAATTTCAAAATCACTGTAATTGGAGAAGTGAACCATCCAGCCTCGCTAACCGTCCCTGGGGATCAGATTAACTTATTGGAGGCATTAGGTATGGCTGGTGACATGACCGTATATGGCAAAAGGGAGAACGTGCTGGTGATCAGGGAAACAAACGGAACACGTCAAATGACCAGACTTAATCTCAATGATAAGAACATATATGGCTCGCCCTTTTTTCACTTAAAACAGAATGACATAGTATATGTTGAGCCCGATAAATCTAAAGAAAAAGAATTCAATCCAAACGTCCGTGCATTACCAATCATAACTACTTGCATATCGGCCATAGCTGTATTACTAACTGCTTTATTAAGATAACACGTTCAATTTATAATTATATACACATGAACACTCCATCTTATCAGAATTCGACACCCGTAGAGAATTACAAGGCCATTTTGCAGATCTTTTTAAAAAAATGGTATTTCTTTTTAATGGGTATAGCACTGTGCTTATTAGGGGCTTTCTTTTACCTGAAAACCACAACACCTCAATATAAGGTAAGCAGTACTCTATATGTACAAGACGATAGAAATAGTGATGGTGTACAAAAAGAGACTGCCTTTAGCGATCTTAACATGTTTAAAACAGATAGGAAGGCATACAATGAGATGGAAGCCTTGCGCTCCAGGGAGCTTATTTACAAAACGGTAAAAGCGCTTTCTCTGGATGTAGCCTATTTCCAAAAAGGCACGTTTAGAGATAAAGAGCTTTATGGCAAAAACTTGCCGTTTAAAGTTAAGATTGTTGGAATAAACCCTACAGGCTATAGAAAGGCATTAGAAATAAGCCCCTTAAATGATCAGCAATTTACCTTAAAAGATAAAGACAAGACATTTGTATTTTCCTATGATTCATTAATTCAGAAACCAGGATACAAAATAATAGTCAGTAAAGGGCCCGCAATTAAAAAAATGACTAAGCCGGTAAGGCTGAAGTTTAAAGACCTGGAACTCATGGCAGAATCGTATAGCTTAGGTGGTCTAAAAATTCTGGCTATCGAAAAGGACGCCAGTACAATTATAATAAGTCTGAATGATAACCTTCCTCAAAGAGGTATAGAAATACTCACCTATCTTATAGACACCTACAACAAGGAAAATCTAATTAAGAAAAATGCCACTGCAATCAATACAGTCAATTTTATAGATAAAAGATTGAAATACTTAAATCAAGATTTGACCAACGTGGAACATGATGTAGAGAACTACAAACAAAGCAATATGATCACAGATTTAAACATGGATGCGCAAACAAACATTGCAAAATCCAGTGAATATCATCAAATGCTTTCTTCGACGAATATGCAGCTTAATGTGCTGGCATCTCTTGAAAAATACGTTAATAACAATAGCTTGAACCTGGTGCCAAGCTCATTGAGTATAAACAACTCAACCTTAAACGAATTAACCAGTAAATTTAATGCAATACAACAGGAAAGAAATCGCATGCTGCGCACTTCTGAGGAAGCAAATCCACTGGTAGAGAACCTAACAGCTCAATTAATCAGTTTAAAATCAAATATTAGGGAAAATCTCGCAAACATAAGAAGAGGCTTAACGATTGAAAGGGATAACCTGCAAGCAACGACTTCTAATTTAAATTCTAAAACTCGTTTGGTACCTGCAGTAGAGCGGGGAATACAAGAAAGAAGCAGAGAACAAAGTGTAAAAGCGAACTTGTACAATTATCTATTGCAAAAAAGAGAAGAAACAACCCTTTTACTTTCTGGAACTGCACCAACATCTCAAATAGTTGATAAACCAGCTTACAATAGTATACCTGTAAGTCCTAAAACTCAATTGATTTACCTTATGGCCGGTATTTTAGGCTTTTTTATACCCGGAGCTGCAATTTATGGCCGGGCGGCAATGAACAACAAGATCACAGATGTAAAAGATATTGAACTGCTTACAGGAGTACCCGTTTTAGGGGTATTAAACCATCTGGAAAAACATGAAGCACCGGTACTTGAACAAAACAGCAGGTCTACAATGTCTGAATTGTTTAGATACATAAGAAGTAACCTGCATTTTATGAACTCTGGTCTACCCGATCAGGTTATGTTGATCACCTCTTGCATGAAGTCGGAAGGAAAGACCTTTTTCTCTATTAACCTGGGTATGACTTTAGCATCGGTAAACAAAAAAGTTGTGTTGCTGGAGTTTGATATGCGCGAACCGCAATTACTTCAAAAAATGCATTTAAGCTCAAAAATTGGCATTACAGATTATTTATTAAGAGATGATGTTACTATTGATGATCTCATTTTAAACTCAAGAAGATACCATGACTTGCTGCTGATTGACTGCGGTCAGGTACCGGGAAACCCCGCTGAATTGATGATGCATCCAAAAATCGGACAAATGCTGGAAGAATTGAAATGCAGATTTGATTATGTGATCATTGATACTGCCCCTGTTGGGCAGGTTGCGGATGCTTTTAGCTTGTCTAAATACATAGATCTGAGTATATACCTGGTTCGCTATAATTATACCGATAAATTGCAACTTAATGTTTTGAAAGACATCCTCTATTATAAAAAACTAACCAACCCAATGGTAGTTTTCAATGACGCAAAAATTAATAACAGTACAACATACGGATATGGTGGATATGGATATGGCTTAAGCCTGGAGGTATCAAAGAATTAACAAAAATCATCCCTGATTTAGTTTATGAAGAAATTGTCATGTAAGTGATGTAGCGAAGCTGTGCGGTGGTTTTGACAATTCCTTCCAATTTGTCTTTGTAATCTAAAAATTCGCATATGGAAAATCAATTCGGCTCCAGACACCCATGGACCAGACGCTGGTTAGTTGTTTATACCCGTCCGAGATGGGAAAAAAAAGTGGACAAGCTATTAAAAGAACAGGATATCAAATCCTACTGTCCGATTAAACAGGTAACGAATCAATGGGCGGATAGAAAGAAAATTGTTGATCTACCCCTCTTTAGTGGTTACGTGTTTGTATGGATTAGTGAACGTGAGGAGTATAAAGTAAGGGCGACACTAGGCGTACTAAATTTTATCTATTACATGGGAAAACCCGCTGTAATTAGGGACAATGTAATAGAGAATATTGAGCATCTGCTTAGCACGCATTCTGACTATGAGGTTATCAATTCGCAGGAAATAAATCATGGCGACCGCATTCGCATTAAAAGCGGCATATTTTACAATCAGGAAGGAACAGTTATCAAAGTACATGGTAAAACTGTTTTAATGGTTTTTGATCATCTGAATTGCGCCCTGGTCTCCAATGTCCCCCTGGCTGACGTAATGTTGAACACGGCAATATAGTTCGAATTACGTCAATAACAGATTTCAAACATTTAATCTTAAACAAATGATTCCTGTAACCAAACCATTTCTTCCAAAGGAAGAAGAATTTATAGAATATCTAAATAGTATCTGGGAACGTCAATGGCTTACTAATAACGGCCCATTGCTAAATGACCTTGAATTAAGACTTAAGGAGTATTTAGATATAAAACATTTGTTATACGTATGCAATGGCACTTTTGCATTACAATTGGCTATTAAAGCCTTACACCTTAGCGGTGAGGTGATTACTACACCATTCTCTTATGTTGCTACCACGAGTAGCATTGTTTGGGAGGGTTGTAAGCCTGTATATGTTGACATAGACAGTGAAACTTTTAACATTGATCCATCAAAAATTGAAGCGGCAATCACGCCTCGTACTTCGGCTATACTGGCTACCCATGTTTATGGAAATCCATGCGACATAGATGCGATCCAGCAAATCGCCGATAAACATAGATTAAAAGTAATTTTTGATGGTGCGCACTGCTTTGGTACGCATTATAAAAACAAATCGATTTTTGAATATGGTGATATCAGTACAACAAGCTTTCATGCAACCAAATTATTTCACACCATTGAAGGTGGTGCAGTATTTACCAGAGACCCGGATCTATTAAAGGAGATGGCCAGTATGCGCAATTTTGGACATAGTGGCCCTGACACCTTTTCTGGTCTTGGCGTGAATGGAAAGAACTGCGAGTTCCATGCAGCAATGGGCTTATGCAATCTGGAATCTGTAGACGAAATATTGGATAAAAGAAAAAGTCTGTCCTTACATTATTTCGCCAGGTTAAAAGGTTTAAAAGCAAAGTTCCCAAAATTAAACTCAAGTAAGGATTACAACTATGCTTACTTCCCTGTTCTGTTCGACTCTGAAGAACTCATGCTGAACTGCCTGAATATGTTGGAACTGAATAAGATTTACTGCAGAAGGTACTTCTACCCTCCTCTTTCTGCGTTGCCATATGTAGAATATTCAGTTATGCCTGTATGTGAAGACATATCAAGAAGGATCGTCTGTTTGCCGCTTTATCATACCCTAACCGTATCGGATCTGGATTTAATATGCCGTATTATATTAAGAGTGCAAAACAACCAGAAAGTAAAACCTAAGGTTATAGATGGTTTGGGTGGAATATTAGCCAATAAAGCTGCCACAGCAATTAATGGACATTCGTACATACACAAGTGAGTGCATCACTATAACGCATTATGGCAACTCCTACACGAAAATTATTCTTTATAATTAATACACTTAATGCGGGTGGTGCAGAAAGGGTAATTTCTAATTTGTGTAACTATTTTAACAACCGCAACTTTGATGTAAGTATAGTTTGCCTGAATCAAAGTGAGCCAGCCTACTATCTCGCACCGGAAATAAAAGTTTATACTTTAGTTGATACAGAACGAAAATCAAACTTTCTATTCAGAATATGGTATAGCGGAGTAACTTTCTTTAAACTGCTTAATTTACTAATGAGCCACAGGCCGAAAATGATGATATCATTTATGACCACGGCTAATTTATGGGCAGGCATTGCTTGTAACGTGCTCGGTACACCTTATATAGTTTCCGAACGAACTTCACCGGATGATACAGTAAATAAATTTAATTACTTGTTTAGATGGTTGTCCTATCATATTTACAATAAAGCACAGGTGATTGTTGTCCCTTCTAAGGGTATGATTCCTTGTTTCCGAAAGAACAAATCATTTAGGAAGCTGCAGAATTTTGAGGTCATCAATAATCCTATAAACCAATTTAAACCCTCGGTAGCTACAGGCGTACACAAAAGAAAATTTATCCTTGCTGTTGGTAGGTTAGATGAACTAAAGGGTTTTGATTTACTGATTACCGCATTTAAAAGTGTACAACGCAAGGATGTAGATTTATTGATATCCGGAGAAGGCCCCGATCGTAAAAAACTTGAAGACCAGATCCTGGATTTGGACCTGGAGCACCGGGTAAAATTAATAGGATTTAAATCAAACTTACAGGATTACTATAAACAAGCTCAATTGTTTGTACTTTCTTCGAGGCTTGAAGGCTACCCTAACGTATTGGTGGAAGCCATGAGTTTAGGTTGTGCTTGTGTGGCTGCAGACTGTGAATTTGGGCCATCAGATATTATTGAGCATGAAAAGAATGGACTTCTTGTTAAAGCAAATAGTCCTATTCATTTAGCTGAGGCAATGAATCGCGCCTTGGAAGATACAGTACTTAAAGCCAAAATGGCTAGTAATGCAAGGCTGATTATTCATGCCAATTCTACGGAAAACACTTCAGAAAAATGGGAAAAACTAGTTCTGCAAAGCATATAGCCGGAGCCCATTAATAACCAATCGATACCATAAAATTCTTTTCACTTTTAAAATTTAAGAATATGAACATTTCATTTTCACCACCGTTTATTGACCAAAACGTAATCAATGAGGTAATGGACACCCTAAAATCCGGTTGGATTACTTCTGGTCCGAAGGTTAAAGAGTTAGAGCAGGAGATTGTTCGTTTGACAAAGTCCAAATCGGCAGTCTGTGTAAATTCATGGACTTCGGGCGCAATCATGATGTTAAAATGGCTTGGGGTAAAAGAAGGTGATGAGGTTATTGTACCTGCATATTCTTACTGCGCCACTGCCTTGTGTGTATTGCATTGTGGCGCCACCCCGGTTATGGTAGATATATCAGATGATTTAACGATAGATCCGCAGCGCATAAAGCAAGCCATTACTTCTAAAACCAAGGCGATAATTGCTGTTGACATAGCTGGTTGGCCATGTGACTACAATATGATCAAAGCTTTACTGAAGAGCCCCAGAGTTAGAGGTTTATTTGTGCCGAATTCGGAACAACAAAGAAGACTGGGCCGAATACTTTTAATTTCGGATGCTGCCCATTCTATAGGTGCAACCTATATGGGACATTCTGCCGCGATATGTAGTGATGTTACGATATTCTCTTTCCATGCCGTAAAAAATATCACTACGGCAGAAGGGGGCTGTATATGCCTGAATTTACCTGGTAATTTTGATCATGAAGAAGAATACAAATTCTTAAAGATATTCTCCTTGAATGGTCAAAATAAAGACGCCTATACCAAATCAAAGGGTGGAAACTGGAAGTACGATATTTTATATGAGGGGCTAAAAATCAATATGCCAGATATTTGTGCAGCAATAGGTTTGGCGCAGCTAAGACAATACAAAAATGTTTTACTGCCTTCACGTAAAACCATCGCCTCAAAATATTGCGATGTTTTTAGCAGTTATAGTTGGTTCATTCCACCATCACTAGAGGATTTTACCAGAGAGAGCTCCTATCATATTTTCCCTCTACGGATAAAAAATATTACGGAAGCACAAAGGGATCAAATCATTGATGAAATCGTTTCGCATGGAGTGATTGTAAATGTACACTTCATACCTATGCCCATGTTAACTTACTTTAAGAAAACAGGTTACAATATTGCAGACTATCCAAATAGCTATAAAAATTATGCTTGCGAGATATCGCTACCTATTTATCCTAATTTAACGAATGAAGATACCGATTACGTTATTGATGCGGTTATCAGTGCAGTACAATTACAACTTAAAAACAGCAAATTACAACAACTATCACACGTTGAGTAAGTAATACTTTTGACTCGTAAATACACAAAAAAAGGGCGGTATCATGCATGATACCGCCCTTTTTTTGTGTTGTTTAAGAAAATTACGCTATGTAAATCAAGTTGGAAATTTATGACTCAATAGCTCATTGTATTTTTCGAGTAGTTTGATATACTTGTTCATCCAGTAATTGACCGAAAAAGAATCTGCCGTATTGTCGTCTCCATTCTTAAAATGATTCACATTGCTCGTTATTTCATCATCTACACGAGCAAAATCATCTGGAAATTCCTTTGAAAAGTCATACTTAATGGCATTTCCAATCTTACAGATAATCTCAAAACTCAAAGATTCCTGATCGAACCAATTATATATGGTTCTTCTGCTCACATGTAATTTTCTTGATAGCGCGCTTATCCCCATATGGTCTCTCCTAACCGCACGCTCAATTACTTTACCTACATTTAAATCCATGACAAATGATTAATTTAGTTCACAAATTGATGACATTTAAATTCACAGGGATGAATCTTCTCCGTTAATTGATAATGTAATAGTCTATTTCTTCATATCTCGAGTTTTTACTTTTATAATCTGGTATGATCTCTTTCATCTTTTTAACCATCGCATAATCGTTGTTTAGGTTATTAAGAGATAGTAATTCTTCGATCACTTCTTGGACATAACGGATGCTAAGACTAATTGTTTTAGATATTTTAATTTTTGGATGATAAGTAGGTATAATTTGTTCTTCAACAAGTAAAAGTTCTTCATATAGCTTTTCACCGGGCCTTAAACCGGTAAATACAATCTTAATATCCTTATCGGGCGACAGACCTGCCAATTTGATCATATTTGTTGCCAGATCGACTATTTTAACAGGGTCGCCCATATCAAAAATATAAATCTCGCCCCCATTTCCCATCGCTGCAGCTTCCAGCACCAATTGCACTGCTTCGGGAATAGTCATAAAATATCTCGTTATTTCTGGATGTGTAACCGTAACCGGTCCACCTCGTTCGATCTGTGCTTTAAAGCGGGGTATAACGGAGCCGTTAGAGCCTAATACATTGCCGAACCTGGTGGTAATAAACTTAGTTCTGTTTTCTGTAATATTTGCCCCTACTTCATCATTTGATATGGATAGCGCTTTATCATTGTTTAGGGATTGTATATACATTTCGGCCAGGCGTTTAGATGCTCCCATTATATTCGTAGGCCGCACGGCTTTATCTGTTGAAATCATGATAAACTTTTCGACCCCAGCCTCTATCGCTAAATCTGACAGGTTTTTTGTCCCAAGTACATTGGTTAATATGGCTTCGGAAGGATTGTTTTCCATCATAGGCACATGTTTGTAGGCCGCTGCATGAAAAATGATTTGGGGGCGGTATTCATCAAAAATGGCTTTCATACGGCATCTATTCTGAATATTTGCCATCACTATATGTGTTTTTGCATGAGGGAAATCATCTTCAATCTCTAATTGTAAATCGTGCAAAGGTGTTTCTGCCTGATCACAGAGGACAACAAACTCCGGATTAAAATTTACAAGCTGACGGACAATCTCCGATCCAATGGACCCCGCTGCTCCAGTAATTAAAATCCGCTTTCCAAATATTTCCCTTAAAATATTATTGGTGATAAGTACAATGGGTTCTCTATCTAATAAATCTTCGATTTTTAAATCTTTAATTTGATTTAGCGTTAGTTTACCATACAGCCATTTATTGGATTGTGGTACAGTGACCACTTTTATGCCTAACTCAATGCATTTATCTAAGGTGCTTTTTTTGCCATTGATGTTTAAATCATCGCTTACAAAAAGGACTTTACTGATATTAAACTTATTTCTTAAAGTCTCAATAGACCTTGAATGATACACCTTTTTTTGTTCGATTTGCTTGTTTAGCTTGTCTTGCTTGTCATCTACAAAAGCGATTACATTTAATGTATTGCCTTGACTACCTTCCAGAGCTTTTTTCACTAAAATGGAATCACTACCTGAACCATATATTAAAATATTCTCTTTCTTCTCTGTAGGTTCCAAAGCTTTTATATAAGCAAATAAGCTTTTTACAACAACCCTTAGGATGATTAAGAGCGATGATGATACAAAAAAGTTCATAATCAAGACCTCCGGAACTGATTTAGAGGGCATATCGAAGCCAAACGCTAAGCATAAATTGCAAACAACGGTATAGGCAAAGTTAGTTAACAATACCGCCATAAATATTCGAATGATATCTTCGGTATTGGAATATCTAATGATACCGGTATGTATACGCATTCTCATGAATACACAAATGGAAATAAAACTATATAGTGCTATGTAAATAAAGGTATTTGAATAAAACAGCTCTTGATATTCAAACTTATTAATTAACAAGAAGGACATAAAGAGTGTCCAGGATATAATAATTTGATCAATCATTAAAATCAACCAACGCGAATACGTTTTATCGCCGAACATTAACTTTTTCATAATATTAGAGTTTTAAATCATCATTTGAAAATAACCGTAAGTTAAAATATTAGCCAATGCGCGATAAAGGGGGAAGAAATCTATATTAGAATCCTTATCGATTCCTTGTTCATCAACCAGGGAATGATAGACAGAGTGGTTGGTCACATAACGCCAGCTTTCATATTCCAAAAGCAAATCCGAGAAACCCCTTTTCCATTTAAATAAAGTATCTTCTTTAAAGCAATAACCACCACCAAGATGATAGTATTTCATTCCTAATTCCCGTCCCAGAATACTTACTTCATCTATTAAAAATTTTGCCGGGGATGTAGAAAGGAATTTAGAGGAAGTGGCTATTAAGTGGCTTTGTATTATGCCACAGGTACAGGTAATAATGCTCCCGCTAATTACCTTATTATTAAAGTAAACAAGCAAAAGCCTGCAATCAAATTCGTCATTATGAATAAGGTCAACAAAATATTTTTTACAAAAAAAATACTGTTCTTTTGCACCAATTCGGGTCATATTTTCTGTATAGATATCAAAAAACAAATCGATATCCTCAAGGTTTTTGCTTTCCTTAAGAATGTAACCATGGTCTCTTGCCTTCTTTACATTATGTAAAGTAGTTCTTCTATATTTTTTACGTTGTTCTTCAATAGTTGTTGTTAGATCGATAGCTACGGTTCTTCCATTTTTATGAATCCCCCCAAAGCGTTCAATTAACAATTTTTGATTAAAGAATGGATTTAATCGTGAAAAGACCGAAATATTGCGCTCCCGCTCTAAAAAATCCAAAAATGATTCTTTAAAGTTATCCATAAGCACTTCATCCAGATCTTCGAATTTTCGATTAGATATGGGCCCTGGATATCCGTATACAGATCCAAGGTCAGAAAATTGAGAGCCTGATATTTCCCTTTTCAATAATGGAAATGCGATATAGTCCTGTCCTTCCTCATAAATAAAAAGAAAAGGATCGCCGCCCTCATCCATAGAATGATAGTGCCAGGTATGATAAAAATCATGTTCAACAGAACCTTTTACATAGGCTATCCATTGCTCCTTATTAAGAATGCTGATTAATTTCATCATAACGCTATGAAATTTTAAGTTAAACAGGTAGATAAAACAACAAATCAATTATCCATTGTGAACATATGCTTTGTCAGTACCATTTTAAGTTGGTTATTATGCTTACCAACTGTAATAAATCCCAATTTTTCATAAATGGAAAGCGCTGCAATATTATCTTCGTGTGTAAAAAGAAATACACTTTTAAGATTTCTTTGAGAAAACCCAAACTCGAGAATTAGTTTAGAAGCAGACTTTCCTATTCCCTTTCCCCATAATTGTTTTTCCCCTATAAACATGTGAAATTCGCCCTCAGAATCATCCAAGTTTATTAATTGTACATTACCAATGTATTGATCTGTACCATGTAAACATATGGCAAAACGGCTGTCATTCGCTTTATTTAATTTAGCACGAAGCCATTCCGTTTCTTGTTCCAAAGTAAAATCAGCATTAGGCTTAAATTCGGTATACACCCATATGTCAGGATCTTTACGCCATTGATAAGAAGTTTTCGCATCCTCTAAATTCAATGGTCTTAGGTAGACAGCATCATTCATAATATATTGTTTAAAAGATCATTTATTTAAGGGATTTGCTTAGCCTTGGCCAGGCTGATACATTCTTAAATGCGGTGGTTGATAAAACTCCTGAAGGTTAGCCGAAATACGGGCGTTATACCCTATTACTTGCCGTAGGTGATTATCTAAACCTTCACCAAACTCGTAACCCAAAAACCTTGGAAAATCAAACTGAGGCTTGAAAAAGGGCCTTGTAAAGGTAAGTGTTAATGCCCTCCTGGGGCCGTCAGTACTATTATTTCCTGCTGCATGCCAAATATTGGAATCAAATAAGACAATACTTCCCTTCTTCGCAACAGCCCTATCAGCATGCGCGTAAAAAAAATCATCATCAGGCTTATCTTCTTGTCTATGTGATCCAGAAAGAAAGTAAGTTGCTCCATTATCCAAGGTATAATCATCCAACAAAACAATCATCTGGACTGCAATTTTAAAATCACCTGTAAAACTCCTAATGTCGCGATGAACATTATGGACATATGCTTTGAAATTTTTAAAATTGAGAACACCACTTATCCCATTTATGATATAATTTCCTTTCAAAAAATGTCTCATTTCTTTATCGCAATACATTTGTCCTAAAAAGGGCATACTAAAATTATCCTTTTCCAAGAGGTGGTGCAATGTACCCTCCATATTAGTTTCAATGCCATTTTTAATTTGAATATCTCTCCTCAATTGATAGGCCGGTTCCAGATCATTAATTATAGTATTAATCATTCTTTCATCTACGGCGTTCTCATAAATGACCCAACCAAACTCATCAATTGCATTCTCGAAATCACTTATAGTGGCTTCGGAATAATTAAATTTATTTTTCACTGCATAAAGATTTAAGGGTTAAACTTTAATTGATTTCCAATATTTTAAAAGATATATGGCTATTTCTATTTAATGGGATACCGCAGGACTGCGGTAAAGAGGAAAGTAATCAGGTCTGACATCATCATTCCGTTCCCTAACTAGATCGTTGTAACTAAATGTATCTGATATAAATCTCCAGGTATTATCCTCTAGAAAAAGAGAGGAGAAATAAGACTTAAATTTGAATAATGAGTCTTCCCTACCGCCCAAGCCACCACCAAGGTGGAAGTATCTCTTTCCGAGTTGTCTTCCGATGACACTAATCTCGTCGGTTAATAATTTACTCGGAGACTGATTTATGTAAGCGTTAGCAGTGGCAGATAAATGATTACGGATTACATCTCCAGCGCACATAATAACGGCCCCGCAAATCATCACATCGCCATGGTAGATTACAATTAATTTACAGTTTTCTTCTTTGCTTTTGATGAGCTGCGTAAAGTAGGCTTCGTCATAAAAATAGTTCTCTTTAGCCCTCAGTCTAAGCATGTTTTCGGTATACATAGCTGTGAACAATTTGATCTCATCCTGGCTACTCGCTTCTTTGATATCATAAGGCATTTTTCTCAATTGCCTAATCTGTTGCGCTAGTTTTTTCTCATACTTTGCCCGTTGTTCCTCAAGAGGAATAGACAGATCCATATATACAGTCCGACCATTATTCATTACCCCACCGATTTTTTCTATTAATACCCTTTGATCAATAAATGGATTGAGACGGGAGAAAACGCAAACATATCGACCAGCTTCCATAAAACTTAAAAAAGAGCATTTAAAGTTTTCAAGTAATTGTTCATCAATATCTGAGAATTTCACATTAGAAATGGGACCAGAATATCCATAAACCGATGTCAGATCAAACAAATCTGAATTGGCAATTTTTCTTTTCAATAATGGAAGCGCTATAAAAATATCAGCTTCTTCATATACAAAAAGAAAAGGTTCACCACTATTCTCTAAAGAATGGTAATGCCAGGTGTGATAAAAGTCATAGCTAACAGAATTATGAACATATGTAGTCCATTCTTCTGATTGTTCGAAATTGATTAAATGATAGGCCATATGATTAAAAAATTTTAATACTACACAATCATAACCTTTCTACTAACCGACATTCATAATTTTAAGCATTTCGGAATTCACCAGGTTCACATCAAATTTCTTTTTAGCGAACTTCCTTCCATTAATACCATATAAAATAATGTCTTTGGTATTGTTAATGTAATACTCCATCCTTGAGGCAAGGACTGAAATATTTTTTATAGGAACTAAGAAACCATTTACACCTGAAGGTGAAGCATCTACAGTTTCTCGGCATCCCACAGAATTACTGGTAATAATAGCCCTCCCCATAGCCATGCCTTCTAATATACATCTAGGTACTCCTTCTCCATAATAAGAAGGTAAAACGAGAATTGAAGCATCCTTAATATATGATCTGACATCATCTACCTGACCAATGTATTCTATAGTGTCCCCCGATTGAATTTCAGCGTATAGCGATGTATTGATTGAGTCTATATTGTCATCAAATGAGCCAATAAGTTTAAACTTAACATCTGGATATTTATTGCGGACTATCTTTGCCGCTTCATAAAACTCGTTTACTCCCTTTGAATTGATTAAGCGGGATATCATTAAGAAACTTATGTGTGAAATTTCGGGTTCAGAGTAGTCATAGTGACTTAAATCAACACCTGAACCATTAACTACAAATGCCTGGTGTTTTGCTCCGATTATTTTGCATTCCAGTAATTTGTTATAATCATCTTTATTCTGAAAAATAACTCGAATTCTTTTGTTTGCACTTAAACTAAACTTTAATAAAAATTTAGTTATCGAACTAACCAATTTGCTTTTGGAGCTGCTATCTGTAAAGTTGTAACCCAGACCGGTGAGCATGGGCGTAATGCAATCTATTTTACATAGCCTTGCCACCATGGTTCCGTATATTACAGGCTTAAACGTATATGGAAAAAAAATATCAGGCTTAATTTCTCTAATCAAATTATATAATTTAAGGATATACTTAAGGTCGGATATAATAGAAACATTACTCCCATTTAGTGCATTCTCACATACAGTAACATTCATATCTCTTAGTTTTTCCCTAACATGCTGTTGTGAAATTTTAGGAGTAAAAACATATACGTCATTTTTCTTGATAAGCTCTTCAATGAGTTTACCGCGAAAATCAAGTAAGGTTCGTGATGAATCACAAGCAATCAATACTTTCTTTCTGTTTTCTGTCATGACAACGGATATAAAAAAGGTCGTTAAACCACAAGGCCACCTGACTTACAGTCAGATGGCCTTGTGGTTGGGTATTTTATTTATTTCTATTTATTATAATGTTGCACCTGCTCCTTTTGTTACGATTGAAGGAACATCTGCTGCTGCATTAAGCACTGATTTATATTCATAAGTTGGTGCCCAGTTTGCAAGTGGTGTAGTAATCTCATTTTTACCTGATTTTACATAGATATTAGTTTCTGATCCACTAATATATCCCGGAGGATCACCCGCTAAATTGGTTGCAATTGGTTTATTGCAATTTTCAAAGTAATCGTTATCAGTACGGACATTTCCACCAGCACGTGCACTGATTGAGTAACCGCTATTGTTTAAGTGATAATTGTTAAACAAGTGAACGCTTCCATAATTCATTGTTGGCTCTCTTTCAGAAATATTGTTCCACAAATTATGGTGAAGTGTAACATGCAATTTACCAATATCCTGAGATGCGATCTCTGCGCTAATTCCTGCACTAATCAAAACTGATAAGTTGTTGTTGCTGAATTTATTCCAGGAAATCGTAACATAATCTGAATATCTTGTTACGCTAATATCTTTACCATAATATTCCCATCCATGATCACGATCAGCTGAGAATTCACAGTGGTCTACCCAGACATGATGTGTACCATCTTTTATCTGAACACCAGCGTTGGTTACATAATTTTTAATTCTAAGGTTTTGAATAATAATATTGTTAACAGTATACAACATAAACGATGCGCCTTCTACTGATGCACCAGATAAACCAATAATTGATTTATTTGATTTCACATACATAGGATCATTACCTGCTCCTTTAATGGCACCCGATACATAAATAATTTTTGGACCATCAGAACTTAACGCACTTTTTAATGCCTGTAAAGTAGATACTGTGATTTCTGAACCACCTTTACCACCTGTAGTTGTTCCATTTACTGCTGCATAACCAATTAAACCTGTAGCTATTACACCAGTACCGCCACCACCTGTTGTTGGAGGTGTTACTGTTTCTGGAGGTGTTGTTGATGCAGTTCCTCCTATTGCGAAGGTGTATTTCCTTCCATTTGTCTTCGGATTTGTATTATCTGACGCAGAGAATATCAAACTGTTTCCCCAATGACTGAATTTACCTTTACCGATGGAACTGATATCAGCATGTTTAGCATGCGCCGCGCCTAATTCTTTACCATCTTCAAAAACTCTTAGTGTTGAAACAGTTGGCTGAGCATTCGAATCACCAGTAGTACCAAAATCACGGTAAACTACATAAGCAAAGCCACCTTCTGCTGTAAGCCCAGACAAATCCAACGCTGATCCTGATGTAGGTGCTGTAGGTGTACCAGGTAATATCTCAGTTGGAGTTCCTCCTGTTGTGAAGGTATATTTCCTGCCATTTTTTCTCGGATCTGTATTGTCAGACGCAGAGAATATTAAACCATTTCCCCAATGACTGAATTTACCCTTACCAATTGAAGCAATGTCAGCATGTTTAGTATGAGCTGCTCCTAGTTCTTTACCATCTTCAAAAACTCTTAGTGTTGAAATAGTTGGCTGAGTATTCGAATCTCCAGTCGTACCAAAATCACGGTAAACAGCATATGCGAAGCCACCTTCTGAAGTGGCACCCGATACATCTATCGCTGTTGCTGTTGTATTTGATACAGCTCCTATTCCAGTCGAATTTTCAATATCATTACTGCCAGACAAGTCAGGAACCACGGGAGTATCCTTCTTGCATTGGCTAAACATTAAAATTGTGGATAATACTATCCCTAACATAAATACCCTTGTTAATTTTTTTCTCAATCTTTCCATTAATACATTCTTTTTTTAAATACCCTCTTTTAACGGGGGCCCTAAAAAAAAATTGTATCTTAAAAGTTACAGAATAGAAAGCTAAAAAAGTCCACAAAACGGGGAAAAATGTCCCCAACTATAATTTGCGGCCGATTTTTTGCAGTTACAGCATGTGTAAAGTAGATTTACAAATATTAAACGCTCACTCTATATGACTTTAATATGACATACTACAGTGAAATATAAGTTAAATTCTTGTGCTAAATATGACGTTTTTATCAATCATTTTGATTCTTGAACGCTTTTTCACCTCCTTATTTGAACAATAGAACATTTTATACCATTCTATAAAGTTATGTACCCCCTCTTTTACGGATACTTTAGGCGTATAATCTAATTCGTCTTTTAATCTGGAGATATCAGCCCAGGTGTCTGCTACATCACCATCTTGCATCGGTAAATATTCTTTATTAGCAGTAACGCCAATATTGCGCTCTATTTCATTTATAAACTCTAAAAGACTTACAGGTGCTCCCCTTCCTATATTGAATATACTGTATGGGGCTCTAGAACTTGCAGGATCTGGCTCAAAGGCGTTCCAGGTTGCATTATGTACTGCTGGTTTATCTATTAGGTGCACTATGCCCTCAACGATGTCATCTACGTACGTAAAATCCCTGCTCATATTTCCATTATTAAAAACTCTTATTGGTTTACCCTCCATTATTGCTTTGGCGAATATAAATAAAGCCATATCTGGTCTACCCCATGGACCATACACAGTAAAGAACCGTAAAGCCGTAGTTGGAATATTAAAAAGGTGGCTATATGCATGTGCCATTAACTCATTACTTTTTTTAGATGCGGCATATAAGGAAATCGGATGATCGACATTGTTATTGACAGAAAAAGGCATTTTTTTATTTAAACCATAAACACTTGAGGAGCTTGCGTACAATAAATGTTTGATTTTTGCATACCTGCAACATTCCAGAATATTTAAAAATCCATGAATATTCGATTCTAAATAGGCCTCTGGATTTGTTAAACTATATCGTACACCGGCTTGGGCTGCTAAATTGCATACGGCATCAAAATGATAAGTACTAAAAAGATCAAGCAGGCCTACTTTATCAGTGAGGTCCAACTTAACGAATGTGTAGTTGCTGTATTTTGTACTTTTTACAGCTGTATTGTATGCAATTAGCTCCTTGGAAATACCACTCTCTTCCAGACGGGCATATTTTAAATTAACATCATAGTAGTCGTTGATTATGTCGATCCCAACCACTTCATCCCCTCTTTCTAATAAACGGTTTGCCAAGTGAAAGCCAATAAAGCCCGCAGTGCCTGTTACTAAAATTTTCATACGATTAAGGTTTAATTATGAATTAAGATTATTTAAAATAGAATTGATGAAGGTTTTTGGTGTTCGACTCTCCAGGTATTTCATTCTATCAACCACTTTATTTACTTCCCGATCTACTATCAGTGATTCTAAGGCCTGTGCCAAGGCCTGAGTATTGTTAACTTCTACTTTAATAATTGATGGAATATCTTCAATACCTCCTGCACAAAGTGTGGAAATAACTGCGTCATTTACCGCCATCATTTCAAGTAAAACATTTGGAAATCCTTCCATTATTGAAGAAACAACACATAGTTTAGCTTTTTTAAAATATGGAATGGGGTTGTCAATATGCCCTTTCAGAATCACCCGTTCATTCAGGCCCATTTCTTTGATTAAATGATGAAGATGCGCTCGTTCCCGGCCTTCCCCTAAAATCAATAGCTTTAAGTTTTTATGCTGATCTGCAATATTTGCAAATGCGTGAATTAATATTGAAAACCCCTTTTCAGGAATCAGGCGCCCTGCAGTGCAAACAAAATCTTCATTCGCAAGATCTTCAGGTAAAGACTCCTCAGCTTTCTTTAATATCTGATTTAAGTCAATCGGGTTTTCTTTAATTACGGCTTTGTTATTTGGTATAAACTTGTTTTGTTTCAGCAGTTGATTCCGCATTATTGCCGTCTGACATACGATTAAATTAACTGCCGGATACCCCAATTTATATGCAATTTGATAACTTATTTTCTTAACACCTGTGTAACGGGTAAATACGGAGGTACATTCACGGACAATCAAATTTGATTTTATATATCCTATGCGTTTGAGCAAACCTAAATACGAATTAAGATAAGGATGCGTACTTATAATTGTATATCCTTTTCTGTAGGGAAAAAGCGCTTTTACAAGGATTAAAAACCCGATGAACATTGGCCCCTCTGTTAAATATTGTACGCTTTGTTCTTTAGGTATCAGCAGACGGGAATTAAACAAACGTTTCAGAAATATCAAAGGGTTATTCGTTACACCAGCTGCCATGCGCAAGATGTTTTCCGCTCCACCTGCATAATTAGACATGGAAATAAATAGCAACTTTTGAGAAGGAGAATTCATTTTATAAATTATTAGGAACGGATTCGTCTTACCATTTTTTTCAAAGGCATAAAGGCTGAATACACTTTTCGTTTGCCATCCAAAAATATCCTGTCATTCACGAAACTTATGGTATGCAGTCCCATGTTGTAAGGCGCTTCCGGAGATAATTCAAATTCAGCTTTTTGTGAAAAAGCATTTTCAGTAAGCTGCGTAATTTTATTAATCATTATCGAACCACCGTAACGGTGATTCGAATTTTGAGATGGTCTGTAAAGTTCCCCGTCGACAATAAATAGGTTTCCTGCTCCCCTGGATTCTTTACTTTCAACAGAAATTGGGTTTAAAGCGTGTCCGGTAAATCCCCCATCTAATGTATCTGCATAAAAAATATATAACTCGTTCTTCTTTTGTGATATACTGGTAAAAAGCCAATACTTATCCTTGTAAAATATTAAAGAGCTGTCTACATAGGCAGCACCTTCCAAAAGGATTCTTTTTTTTTGCAATTGAATAGAACTTTCTGGTTTTAGATGGTATAGGCTTACTTCCAGAGCTTCAGAAGTTTCAGGTATACAATAAAAATCCGAGGCTTCTTTAAAAATGTATGGGTAAGACAAATGGATACCTTCTGGTAAAATCCCGGATACTGTTTCTTTATTTTTAAAGTCAAGATTCTTAATTACTCTAATTTTCCCTTTACCCTCCCAAAAATTTAATTCCTCGTAATAGATATAAACATCATTATCTATTTTTATTGCAAATGGATCGGCAGAATAATCCGCTCTATCTTCTTTAAGCCACGATATTCCCGAGTGTAATCCTTTGTTTGAAATCAGACTTTCTGGAGTCTGCCATACATAACCTATATTCCATTTGCTGGCTGTGAATAATTTATCAATCAGATTGCTTATGACTTTGTTTTCTACGGGTGTGTACATAGTATCCAATTTTAATGCAGTGAGTACTACCACATTTATGAAATATTTCGGGGAGAATCGTAATACGTAATAATCTTTATAGAATTTTTGACATGAGCACCATTGGGTAAGGCAGGTAGTCACTTTCCAATTTTAATTTACCACCAAAACCGTCTTTAAATTTGTTGATCTGGAAAAGTGATTCATCTTTTGTATCCATAGCATAACCGCCTAAATCATATTCCACAAAGCCTAACTTTTTGAAGTGCTTCATATCCATAAAATGAAGTAGTCGATTGGCACGGCCAATGATAGCCCGCGTTTGAGAATCGACTACATCCCTGAACAAGGACGCTGAATGAAACAGTCTTACACGTTTTAAACTCTCATCTATAATATAGGAATGCATCACAACTTCTTTTTCGTCATATTCAGCCTTTGTTATAACTAAGTTTGTATCGTAATTGTTGATGCTATTATTTAATAGTCCCAGGCCCTTTGTCTTTGCAAATTGATTGTAAAAGTTCTTGAAATGCTCAACATCCGGTTCTACAGAAGCAGTGATAAACTCTTTTTCTGCTCTTCTAATTTCATAGCTTGTATTTTTTTCAAAACCTGCCAGCAACTGTGTTTCATCTTGAGTAAGATCTACAACTTTTGTGAAAAAGTTCTCCCGTTTATAGCCTAACACAGGTTCACAATGAGCACTTTGTTTATATAACGTAGTTAAACAGTTCCAAATACTAGGTTTGGAACTGTACCAAACTACTTGACGATTAAAAAAACTTACAACCTTAATTTTTACACGAAGCATAATAATTGGATAAAATTCTAAAGCATCATTCCTATTAATTTCTCCTCATTAATAGTGCAAGACTCGTAATATTCGAATTAAGTTTCGTGTCCCAAGGCAAAGCACCTAAAGGTAAAACAACTAGATTTGCGCCTTCTCTAATAAGACGTTCGGTAGCTGAATAAGGCCCTGTAATGGTGAAGTTATCAGACCATAAAGGTTTTCCCTCTGGATAGTAATCGTGCAGCAAAATCACTCCATTTTTATGGAGTGATTTTAGAGCCAATGGGATTTCCTTATATACGGTTGCTGCCGAATGATCCCCATCAAGGAATATAAAGTCAAATTTCTTTTGACTATTTAAGTATTTTAAAGAATTACCTGTGACAAAATTGACTATATCTCCATAATTTAACTCATTTATCATTTGAATCGGAGAATATTTAGTCCCATATTCTTCCCATGGTTTTTCTGAAGCCGAATTTACATCCCGGATATCTAAAGTGGTAAAATTAACAGGTTTATTCTTTTTTTGATTTTTGAAGAGAGCCGCAGCAATATTGATCGTGGACGCTCCTATATGGGTTCCAATCTCCAAAACAGATGTTGGTTTAAATTTATTGATGAGGTAATATATAGCTCGTCTATCACCAGGATTAACGCCACCAGATCCATTAGGGACATTAAAAATGTCCATGTCTTTTTTCGACTCCTCCCAAATACGCTCGGTTTCTTCGGAGTTGAAAATTTCAGATAAAGACACATCTTTCTTAGGCATTAAGTTTTCTGTTACACAATATTGCCTTTCTAACGAATTAAATTCTCTTAATTCTTTTGTTCTGATTAATGTACGGATGTTAGTTTTAATAAAATCCGGCAAAATCTGTCTTAATGTTCTTTTTAGTATCATTTTTATGAGCTTTGTTTTTTAATACTTGTTCCGTTTTTTTGAATGGTCTCTAAACTCCATTTTTAAAATTAAAACATATTGATAGAAGGCAACTAAGCGAATATAGCTTCGGGTTTTGACTTACTTTTTTGACCTTTTAACCATTGAGATAACACTAATAATTTCCAGATTTGAGGAGATCTGTTCCATTTTCCGGTCATGTGTTCTTGAATAATTTCTTGCGTTCTTTTTACATTTATACCAGGAATATTTTTTAATTCGGAAACAGTAAGATGGTCTAAAACATATTCCTTTAACTCGTTTCTAAACCAATCTTGAAATGGCATGGTAAATCCTGCTTTTGGTCTGTTGAAAAAATTTGCAGGTACATAATCAAACAGAATGTCTTTGATAATTTTCTTTTGTGTTCCGTAATTAAACTTAAAGTTGCTAGGCAAACTCCTGCTAAATTCAATTATCCTATAATCCATTAGCGGCGATCTTGACTCTAAAGAGAAAGCCATGGAAGCTCTATCTACCTTAGTATTGATATCCTCAACCAGGTATGTTTTGATGTCAAAATCAGAAATACGTTCCAATAGTGGTTTATCAGGATTTGTTAATATGTGCATAAAAGGATTATCAAGGCCCAGATCTTTTTCCAGTACCCAGGAATTCTCCATGCCACCCAGCATTTTAACATACAAGGTTTCTATATCCTTAAGAGAAATCCCCATAGCGATCAGTTTGTGCTGATAATTTGGTGAAAGATTAATCACTGATGCAATGGTTTGTCTGAAGGCCAGAGGAAATCTAAACAATGACTGAACAGTATTAATCCATTTATATCTGTGATAGCCAAGGTATCCTTCATCCCCTGCATCTCCACTCAATGCTACCGTTACATGTTTTTTAGTATGTTTGGTTAACAGCATCATCGGTATTGCACTTGAATCTGCAAAGGGCTCATCATAGTATCTAGAGAAATTATGTATAAGCTCAATTCCTTCCTGGTAATTACATTCGATAATGTGATGTTCGGTTGATAGATGTTTAGCTACCTTCTCAGCATATATACTTTCATCGAAGCGTTTTTCATTAAATTTTATAGAGAAGGTTTTAACGTTATCAACCATTTGTGAAGCTAGGGTAGCTATTAAGGAAGAATCAATACCTCCTGAAAGGAATACCCCTAAAGGCACATCTGAATGCATTCTTATCTTAACAGAATCATACAATATCTCCTTTAACTCGTTTTTGGCATCGATATAACTACCTTCAAACTTATTATCCCATTTATAATCCAGATCCCAATATTTATCTATTTTTAATGAACCGGTATAAAGTTCATATTTAAAACTATGACCTGCTGGAAGCTTCTTAACTTCTTTCCAGATTGATCTGGGCTCTGGAATATATCCCCATATAAAATATTCATTAATGGCTTGTTCATCGACCGTTAAATATCTTCCTTCGTTAATTTGGGATGGCTGGCTGGCAAACTCAAAATCTGCACCTTTATGACTAAAATAAAAGGGTTTCTTTCCAAATCTATCTCTTGCTCCAAAAAGCTCCTTTTTGATAGAATCATAAATGGTGAAAGCAAACATTCCATTGAATTGTTTGACACAATCCGGTCCATATTCTAGATAGGCAGCACAGATAACTTCTGTATCTGAAGTGGTATTAAAATGATAGCTTTTCTTTTGAAGGTTCGTCTTAATATCCTGGTAATTATAAATTTCGCCGTTAAAAACAATCTTAAGATGTTGGTAGGAAAATGGCTGATTAGATCTAGGATCGAGATCGATTATAGACAACCTATTATGTCCAAGTACAAGGCCTTCAAATTGCTGAAATGCCGAATAGTCAGGCCCCCGGAAATTGATTCTAGCCAATTTGGCTTTAATAATTTCATCACTATATTTAATCGTAGATCCGTATATACCACACATAATTTTAGTTGTTATGTCTATAATCAATTAAGCCATTAAGTTCTCATATTTTACAGCCACCTTATCCAGGGCACATTTTCGATAAACGTCTTCTTTTATAGCTAAAGAATCCCATTTTATTGAACAAGCTTTTAGAATCTGCTTTTTAAAATCCTGAAGATTGCCCTGCTCTACAATAAAACCATTAAAGCCATTGCGGATAAGGCCAGAAACTCCTCCCACCCTGAAGGTAACCACCGGTATACCTACCGATAATGACTCCAATACAACATTGGGGAAGCCTTCAGTAAATGAGCTGAGTACCATAAGGTCATGTTTTGTAAGGAGACTGTTTACCTCTGTAATTTGACCTGAAAAAAATATCCTGTTTTCAATCTTTAATGATTTTGCATTTGAGATGATTTCAGTTTTTAGTGGCCCATCTCCAACAATTGTTAATGTATAATTTTCAGGGAGTTCTTTGAATATATTGAGTAAGCGGTCGAATCCTTTTTCTTTTGCCAAACGTGCAACAATTATCAATTTCTTTTGAATGGAGGGAGAGATTCTTTCTTTAATAAAACCTGTGTATAAAACAGGATTCGGAATTATAACAAGTTTTTCATCAGGGATGTCAAATTCATCGGCAATCGCTTCTTTCATTTCTTTGGATTGACATACAACCGTATCGAATTTTTTATAAGAAAACTGAGTAAAAAGGTTCCAGAATTTTGCTTTGAATCCCTCAAAATGTCTCATTTGCTCCGGAATATTGGATGCCCTGGCGATCAGATTAGGTATGGTTACAAATAGGGAAACCAATGCAACCAGAATATTGATGTGATCTGTAGTAGAAAATACAGCAAACGGTTTTTCTTTTTTGATTAGTCTTAGTAATTTGAAGAATGATAAAGATGCTTTTGAAGTTTGGAGATCTATGAAATTAACGTCTTCAATATCCATAGAGAAACACTTATCACGTGAATCTAAGAAGACAACACTGACATCATAGAGGCTTTTATTAAATCCTTGCGACAAAATCCAAAAAACACGTTCTGAACCTCCAGCTCCAAGAGAAGCCACTATAAGGAATATTTTCTTTTTCATTTACCGAGATTTATAGTAAAATTCGATCCTGTGGTTCACCATTCATTTTCCATTGTACATGGACTTCCTGATGACTATAGACTTCATTTTCGGCTTCTTCTAAATCTTTATTATTCTTTTGAATTTTCAAATAATGAAGTATGCTAAAAAATAAAAAGACCGTCGGACCATCTGCACTTAAAAGCCAGGCATTATGCGACAAAGAATTAATTGTAACCGCTAGAAAAGAAAGAATCAAACAAATAAGTAAGGCATATTTTTTCTCTCGTGCATGGTTAAGAACACTTCTAAATGCCCCAATTATTTTATAGTATAAGGCTATAAGAAATCCCAGACCAAGAAATGGACCCAGGTAGGTAAAAAACATCAGATAAGCATTATGCGAGGTAATTCCAGATCTGAATACTTGGTTACGGTAAATTACATCACCCCAGTTTTTTCCATAAAATATAAGCCCATATGGGTATTCAGCGTAGATTCTTAAATTTTCCTTAAGGAGTGTTGATCTGTTGTATTCACCATCATCCTGCTCATTTTTAACCAGAATATTCTCAGCTCCTTTGCCTTTGCTGTCAAAACCATCCTTAAGTACATATGTGTATAGTAATACGCTGGCAATTACAGTTATCCCGATGATGTAGACCGCTTTATATTTATAGTAGATTAACGAGAACAATAAGACCGAAGCAATAAACCCAACAAATACAGACCTTTGCATACCTAAAAAAATGAAAACCAGGCAGATGGATAAGACTAAAGCTTTTATTAACCATTTTTTTTTAAATAAATACGCATAAATAAAAATGAATGGAGTAAGGGCAGCCAACTGATATCCAAAAGTAAATTGATAAGCTGCTATACCAGAAGGACTTTGAATGACTTCCTGACCGGCTAAGAGCGCCCTAAGAGGATTAATATAACTCTCGTTAAAATGATTAAGTACCATGATGATCGCGGAAAACGCTAGCAGAGAAAAGAATATCAGGATAGAAAGCTTAAATCTCCTCGAATTTGAGCCAACGAAATAGCTAAAATAAAGGGCACAAATGAAAATTGATGTTAAATTAACCGCGAAGAGTTTATAGTCGTCCACCCCTACTATGTAATAAAAGAAAAATGCAAGGAAAAAAATCAGAAGTTCTTTGACGTACATAAAAGAAGCCCCAGGTTCTTTAAAAACAAACACCAATGGGAGACCAAACAATATGGGAGCTGGAATTCTGAAGAATTCTGTAAAAAAGACTCCAAATGATAATGCAAACAAATACAAAATCATAAATACTACTGTAATAAATTTCATATTTAATCTATTTGAATTATTAATAATTAATCATCCGTTTTACGCAATCCACAAATAATTCGGCATTATTGATATTTGTTTTGTATAATTCCTGAGCGTTTTCTGCTATATGCTTAAAAGAGGCATAATTGTTTAGCAAAACTTCCAATTTTTCTTCCAGATCATTCAAGTTCCAATCAACCGGAATATATGTTTCATTCGGTATGTATATATTTGGATAGGTTTGCAGATGTTCCATAGAAGGTTTTATCAATACCGCCCCAGAAATGAGCGTTTCAAAATCTCTGTAGCATATTTCTCCCCAGCCAAAAGGGCTGATACTTACTTTAGAATTTCTTAATTCCTTCCAGTATATGTTTTTTGAAACAGGATTTCCTCGTAGTATATTAAAATTGAGTGCATCAAATATGTTTATGACTTTGTTTCTCTGAAAAGAAATTGCCTGAGCTAATGCGTTGGAATTATGGGTTGTACCCCGAAATATTAAGTCGTACTTTCTTTCCTTATTTACGGCACTGAATCTACTTGGATAAATATTATAGCTTAAATAATTACTTAATTTAGTCAGTTTATATCGGTATGTTCTGTAATCATTTAAACCAATGTTCCAGCCGATTTTTATTTTGTGTAACTGATCTTTTGGGCAGGGCTTAAAAGCACTGAGTGATTCAAAATCATTGTTATCTAACCAAATGCGTAAATTTTTTCCTTCAGAATAGTAATCAGTATTTTTTAGTATCTGCTTTTTCAAAAAGGTATCTACAAATTCTATAATTGCAAAATCATTAGATCCTGTAGAGTCAGCAGCATCAAACCAAATCAGCTTTCCAACGGCTTTCTTCATCCCTATGAGAAAACTTATTAGCTTTTCTTCATTTTTTGCTGTTCTTTTGAAGATATTTTGCCAGCCATCTTCAAAATACCTGGAATGTATAATCAAATAATCTGCATCTCTTAGCCTCTTGTCAGTGTGATCAAAATAAAACTCGACTTTTATTCCGCTCTCTTTTAATTGACCACTCCATCTATGAAATGGATGTGTTTCTGAATAAAATCGTTCTTGGGGCCAATCGAGAATTTTAAGGCTCTTCATAATTAATCTTTAGGGCGGATTTTTTATCCTCTCTGTTTAAGAACAATACTTTTTATCGTCAGCAAGATTATTTTTATATCAATCCATAAATTATTGTGATCTATATATTTTAGATTCTGCATAATTTTATAAGGAATAATATTTTCTATATAAAAAACTTCCGGGTTTTTTGAACTTGCTAAAAGCTGGGACTCATTTACAAATTGTATAGAAGCCCAATCCGTAATCCCAGGTTTAACACTAAGTACCCTCTGCTGTATCGAATCGTAGTGATCTACATATTTACTTACTTCCGGTCTGGGCCCCACAAAACTCATATCCCCCTTTAAAATATTAAATAGCTGAGGCAATTCATCAATTTTATACTTACGGAGCCAAAAACCTATCCGGGTTATACGCTGATCATGATCACCAATAGTTAAGAGACCGGAGCTTTCAGCGCCGCAACACATCGTCCTGAATTTAAACAACTTAAAGTCAACCTTATTTTGTCCAACACGTGTTTGTTTGTAAAATATCCCTCCTTTTGAATCCATCAAAATCACTAGAGAGATGATCAGGAAAAGCGGCATCAGTAGTATGATTCCGATCAACGATACCGTAAAATCAAATATTCTTTTAGTCCACATAGTGATTATAATTAAAAGACAGAACGATATGATCAGATCACGCTGAAATGATTACAATAAGATCGAAATAGTTTTAAAAGCATTATCAATTTTAAAACTTTTGAGATCGAAAAGAAAATACTGTTTCATGTATATCTTCAATAACTCTCTTTTCTGGGATGACGAATACTTAAACTTTTTAATCACTAAATTGAAATCATTGATCATCCTTCGCTTCCTCATCTTCGGAGCTGCCATACTCCAAATACCACCAGAATGTATACGGTAACAACTCATTACTTCAGGTAAGACATAAATTTTTTTTCCTGTGCTTAATGTGGCATGAAGTTTAAATATCACATCCGCACCATAGGTATCAAAATACCAGTTTTCATTACCTATACGCCTAACTTCCTCTGTATTTTTTACCATCAAGGAGCAGATCCTGGTTTCTTCTCTCTTACCAAAAAGTAAATCTTCATAAGTAAATTCTAAAGGTACTGGTGAAGCGTGCACATACTGTGTGATATAATTATCATCAATAACCCTTGTATAATGACAGCAAATAACATAATCGGGATTGGCTTCTAAAAAGTCAACCTGCTTTTGTAATTTAAATGGATTTGTCCAGAAATCATCACCATCACACATCGCAATATATTTCCCCTTGGCTCTATTCATTAAGGCAATCTGATTCCTGATACCACCTAAATTTTTTGAAGGAGATATTAATCTTATTCTGCCAGGATATTTTTCACAATACATTTCAATAATTCTTCTTGTATTGTCTGTTGAGCAATCATCTCCAATAAGAATTTCATATTGAAATTCGGTTTTTTGCATTAGAAAACTCTCGATTGCGTCAGCAATGTATTTTTCATGGTTATAAGTTATACAACAAACACTTACAATAATTTCATTGTTATCCATTTCAAAATAGTTATAAATTAATAAAACAAATCAGTTAAGGTGCTTTTCGCTTTTTCAACTAGTCATCATATTCCTTCAAATTTTAATAGAGAAGGTTTTATGATGACATCATCTTTTTAGAATTAATTGTTTGAAATCATTTATTGCAGTTAGCTGTATTAAATTACTACACCCCAAATACGTAAACAAGTACACAACACCGTCAATAATAATCCGAGCCAGATCAGGGAGATTGAATGAATGGACCAAAAATGCATCAAAAAAATAACATACTAAACCGATGCAGGCAGACAGTCCTAAAGTTGGATATATATCTTCTATTTGCTCTTTAATTGGATAATCAATCAGCTTTCCACTATAAATTGAATTGATATAATACCCTACAAAATTAAAGAACAACTGAAAATATAACAGCCCATAAATTCCGAACGGTATAACACATAAAATGCCTATTATACTAATTGTTTTCTTTATTAATTCGAGTCTTAAAATCAAGTCACTTCTTCCTTTAACTTTCAAAATGTTTAAATTATATGAATGTAAAGGATACATAATGCCTGCAATGCATAAAATCTGAAAGTAAGGCACCGATGGTAACCACTTTTCGGTTAATAAAAACCGAAACAAGGGTTCAGCAATTACGCATAAGAAAGTTAGTGCGGGTGCATTCCAAAATATCACTTGCTGCATTATTTTTTTGTACACATTTTTCAATTGTCCATCATCATCGGAAATAGATGAAAACATAGGATAAGTAACCTTGTTTAAAGCTGCTGAAATGTTTCCAATTGGTAACTGACTGATAGAATCAGCCCTGGAGTAATAACCAAGCTGGGTTACAGAATAGCTTTTGCCAATGATCAGTACATAAATATTTTTATAGATCGTTTCCAACACCCCAGACAATGTCATTTTATAACCAAAATGGAAGTGCTTTTTAAAACTTGCTTTGTCAAATACAAAATCTGGACGCCAACCAGAAAACACCCAATGCAGAACGGTTATTAAAAAAGACTGGAATAAATTCATCCACACCAGGCTCCAAACCCCAAATCCCCAATAAGCCAGCGTTACGCCCAAAATTCCGCCAAATAAAACTGCAGGTACTTGAATGAGCATCTGTAATCGGAAATTCATATCCTTTGTCAACCGTGCATTCTGAACTTCAAAAAAGGCATTCAAAATAAAGGACAGCGCATAAACCCGCAGTACACTAGTTAATATTTCCTGATGGTAAAACAATGAAATAAATGGAGCCAAAAAATATACAATTGCATATATAACAACACTGCCAATCAGATTAAAAAAAAATATTGTAGAGTAATCCTTTTGGTCTGCATCTGTTGCTCTTATAAGTGACGAAGTCAGTCCACTTTCCATTAAAGAACTGCCTATCGAAATAAAAACGGATAACATGGCAATTAAGCCGAACTCCGAAGGGGCTAATATCCGCGCGAGTATGATCGTTATAAAGAAACTTATGGACTGAACGCCAAACTGCTGACTAAAAGTCCATATCAAACCTGTTATTGTTTTTCTTCTTAAACTCATAACTTCTCCTTAAAAGGGGTGGACTATCGGCAGGGTAACTATAAACGAGCATTTACCATTTCATTTGGCAGAATAGATTTCACATCATATATTACTCCATTTTTTTTGCACAGCTCTCTCAAATCAATCCCTTTAAACTCTTGATGAGCAACAGCTAATAATATTCCATCGTACTTTCTGGTTTTCGATTCTCCATTCTCACATATAATCCCATATTCATGTTTGGCATTCTCAACGTTTGCCCATGGGTCGTGAACTGTTACATGTACATTATATTCTTTTAAGCGGTTAATAATATCTATTACTTTGGTGTTGCGCACATCAGGGCAGTTCTCTTTAAACGTAAAGCCCAAAACCAACACTTTAGCGCCAATGATATGTGTATTCTTTTGAATCATCTGTTTAATCAACTGATCGGCAACATATGCGCCCATCCCATCGTTTACTCTACGTCCTGCCAGGATAATTTCGGGGTGATAACCTACCTCCTGTGCCTTTTGCGCTAAATAATAAGGATCTACGCCAATACAATGACCACCGACTAAACCAGGTCTAAAGTTCAAAAAATTCCATTTTGTACTCGCAGCGTTCAACACTTCATTAGTGTTAATTCCTAAACGATTGAAAATCATAGCCAACTCATTTACAAAGGCAATATTGATATCACGTTGCGCATTTTCAATGATCTTGGCTGCTTCTGCAACTTTAATAGATGAGGCCTTGTGAGTGCCAGCGGTAATAATAGAATTGTAAAGTTGGTCTACAATTTCGGCTATTTCTGGAGTAGAACCAGAGGTAATTTTAAGAATGTTCGCCACAGTATGACTTTTATCGCCGGGATTTATACGCTCTGGTGAATATCCTGCAAAAAAGTCAATATTAAACCTCAAACCCGATGTTTTGGCTAAAACGGGTACACATTCATCTTCTGTTACACCAGGATAAACGGTTGATTCATAAATTACTATATCTCCTTTTTTAAGCACCTGACCAACTGTCATACTTGCTTTTATTAAAGGTGTTAAGTCAGGTCGATTGTTTTTATCTACCGGTGTAGGCACAGTAACAATATACACGGAGCAGCTTCTTATTTTTTCAAGATCGTTGGTACAATACAACCCCAGTGGCGATGTACAATCGTAAGTAAGCTCATGATTTAAGTCATCTGAACTAATTTCAAGTGTATGATCAAATCCAGAATTGAGCTCAGCGATGCGAGCTTCATTAATATCAAAACCAAATGTTTTATACTTTTTTGCAAATTCTACGGCTAATGGCAGGCCTACATAGCCAAGGCCAATGATAGCGATTTTAGTGTGCGCGTCTAACATCTTATAAGTTTTATTTATAATTTGATCTTGGAAAGGATTATGATCCCAAAAGAATCCATCTTTAACTCCTGCTGTATATAGCTTCGCTACATCAGTTACATCGGCTGATTCTTGAATGAAAATATCTAATAAAATATTTTCTGCTCTGTTATAATTTATCTATCAGATAATTAATAGCTTCACTATACGTTTATATATAGCTTTCAGTTTAGAAACATCAGCTAAACAATTAATTTGATGAAATAAAGCTATGCAATATATCACAAGAAGATAAGTGATTTTTTGAGTTGTCGCACAATTGTATAATTTGTACACATGGGTTTACAAAGCCTTTACAATTAATCCTATAAGAGGTTACAGAAATTTATTTATCTCTACTATTAAAACAGCGAAATCAAGCTTTTTAACCTAAAATAGGCCGATTGTCCTATATTTTTGTATAAAAACATCTCCATTGGTTTATATCTACAAGACTGATGTACTCGATATGAGTTGACATAATTGAGAAAAATTAAATAACACTTGTTTCCTTAATAATATTTTTTTAACTTCAGGTAAAGATTAGTTCATCCCTCTAATCTTGATCATTTTTTTAGAGTACAGCAAGTTTCATCTAAACTAAGGACTAATTATGACATCAAATAAAGGGGATGTGATAGAACGCATTGTTCGGACAAAAATCGGAATCAGTGAACTATCACGCATACTACATGTTAGTAGAACATCCATTTATAACTGGTTCGAAAATGGACACGTAAATCTTGAAACTATTTGCAAGATTGGACAAGCCATAAATCATGATTTTGCAAATGAATTTCCTGAGGAGTTTGCTAGTGCAAAACATCATACTTCAATGGATGTTGGGCCCGGCAAAACAGATCAAAATGAAGATTGTTCTGTCCAATACTGGATGAATAAATACATCACACTTTTAGAAAAGTATACTGAATTACTTAGCGAATACGCTAAACCTGAGGCAAAAAACAGTTTTATCAACATCCAAGCCCCCCCCCCTGTCAGGCACACACATGAAGGAATATATCATTGATAAAGCAGATCATAATTTAACCTGCCCTAATCTTAATATAATTCTTTCAACAGTTTATCGAATGATTCTTTCAATTCCGCCAGTTCCTGCTCTACTTTAGCAAGCCTTGTTTCTAGTTCACTAGCAGGCTTCGTATAAGCTTCATCTTGATCAAGCTGGGTAAGATCTGGGGTGCCACCTAATAAATGAACATAGCGCACCTCTTTCTGTCCTGGGCGCTTTGGCAACTGCAATACATAAGGCATTTCTGGGTCCGAAAGTCTTTCAAGTACAGATTGCACCTCATCAAGAGATTCAAACTCATACATCCTCCCAGAATTGGTATTTAATTCGCCAGGAGTCTGGGCCCCTCTCAATACTAGTAAACAAATTACAGAAACTTCTGGTGGAGTAACTGGAAATACAATAGCAAAATTATGTTTGTATTTTACACTACGGCTTGAACCGCCAGTAGCTGTGGAGACAAGGCTTTTTCTTTTTAAAGTGTCCAATGCCAATATAACTGTTTGCTCGTCGTATTGAACAACTGGTTTTCTAGATGTTTTTTGATTACAAGCAAGCGTAATAGCGTTGATTGTCATCGGATAATACTCTGGTGTTGTTTTCGATTTCTCCATTAACACGCCTAAAACGCGGAGTTCAACACCATCAAGAATTGGTAAAGTTTGCGAAGATTCCATCTCTAAATATAGAAATAAATCACATAAGGATATTCTCTATTTGATCAAGCTCAGTTTTACTGAAGGTTGTATTGCTTAAACAGGCTAATGAATCCGCTAATTGCTCGGGCTTGCTCGCCCCAACTAAAACAGATGTAATACGATCATCACGTAGTATCCATGATAAAGCCATTTGGGCTAATTTTTGCCCGCGGCTTTCTGCAATTGCATTTAATTGATTTAATTGTACTAACCGTTCTTCAGTAATTTGGTTTTCTTGCAGAGCACCGTGTGCTTTTGCAGCCCTTGAATCACTAGGAATTCCTTTTAAATACTTATCTGTTAGCATACCTTGAGCGAGAGGCGAAAATGGAATACAGCCTACACCTTCATTTCCTAGTAAATCCAATAAACCGTCTTCAATCCAACGTTCGTACATGGAGTACTTTGGTTGGTGTATAATGCAGGGGGTTCCGAATTCCTTTAAAAGCTGGATTGCTCTAGCGGCTTCGATCGGTTGATAGTTTGAAATTCCGACATACAGTGCCTTACCTTGACGCACAACTAAGTCAAGAGCTGCCATCGTCTCTTCTAAAGGGGTTTCAGGATCAGGTCGATGATGATAAAATATATCAACATAATCAAGATTTAACCGTTTTAAACTCTGATCAAGACTAGATACCAGGTACTTTTTAGATCCCCAATCACCATAAGGTCCATCCCACATGGTATAGCCGGCTTTGGTAGAAATAATCATCTCATCTCTATACCCCGAAAAGTCCCGTTTTAGTAAACGTCCGAAATTTTCTTCAGCTGAGCCTGGAGGCGGCCCGTAGTTATTAGCTAGATCAAAATGAGTAATTCCCCGATCAAAAGCCAACTTTAAAATATCACTGCAATTTTCTAACTGATCAACATGACCGAAATTATGCCATAACCCCAAAGAAATTGCAGATAATTTTAATCCACTTTTGCCACATCGGCGATATTGCATCTCTGAGTATCTGGAACTGTTGGGCGTATACGACATATTTTTATTGAAAAATATCAGTAACCAACAAAAGCTGGTTACTGATATTTAGAGCATCAGATATTATTTACCAGTATTTTTCTTTTCCGTTACTTCAGTACGGATCTCTTGAGCAAGTACTTTTAGATCTTGCATAGCTTTACGTACTCTTGTACCTGCAGCATTGTTTCCTGCACTGTAAAATTTCTCTGCATCAGCTTCAACAGAAGCTAATAATTCTTTAACTTTTGAAAATTTTTCCATGTTTTTTGTGTTTTTTCTTTTAATAATATGGAAGCTGCTTATACCGTTCCCATTTTAATTTAAGCCAAATATATATTTTTTTACAAATAATCGTACAGAACTTGCCCTGTATTGCATTTTTCTATTCAATCTTTATTATTTTAAAAACCTTTTGAGCCCTAAAAGGGTTACTTTCTAAGTTATTCTATTCAGAATTATCCCAGAGCAAACATCAATTATGGCTATATTAATACACCTTATTGAAGATGATGAAGACATTAGGTTTATTATTGAGTATGTACTTTTAGAAGAAGGTTATGAGGTCGAGGCTTTTGCTACTGCGGCTGCGTTCTATAGAAGTTTGCATAGGTACAAGCCAAATCTGATTATTTTAGATGTGATGTTGCCGGATGGCAATGGCATTAATATATGTCGTATGCTAAAATCAGATCCAGAAACATTAAACATTCCAATCATCATTATGTCTGCCCATGCAGCTGAAAAATCGGCGCTAGATGAAGCTGGAGCAGATGATTTTATCAGTAAACCATTTGATCTTAATCATTTTATTCATCGAGTTAAGGGGCAACTACCCATCTGAAGAAAAAATTCTATGAATTAAAGAAAATTTTCTTATATTTGAATAATCTTAAATGTGAGAAATTATGGCTGCTACTCCAAAACCTTATAAAACCAAAACTAAAGTATCCATTGTTGCCGAGCTAATAGCCCCATATCAATCTTTATACGGCAATTCAATAAGTCTACTTACAAATTCTAAAAAAGGCTTATCTGCAAAGGCGGCTCTTGATTTTTTAACCCTATCAGGTTTTAGCAAAGAAGAATTTCAAGACACTTTCAAAACCAATGTTAAAACTATACAAAATTACGTTACTAGTTCTTCAAAACTAGATGCCCCTTTAAGCGAAAAGCTTTTAAAGTCGTTTTCTTTGTTTGATAAAGGCATAGCTGTGTTTGGTTCCGCAGATGCCTTTCATCAATGGCTAAATACACCTTCATATGGCCTTGGCAATCAAATTCCTTTTGATTTGATGGATACGATTACCGGCATTTCTCTTATTGAAGAAGAACTAATCAGAATAGAATACGGTGATTTGGCCTAATTATGCAGGTATTTCGTATTGCATTAGCTAAATATGCGACTACATTAAATTCATCGGGCAGAGCTGCCCGGTGGAATCCCAATGATGTCGAAATGATATACACTGCAAGCTCACGTTCGCTGGCTTGCCTTGAAAATGTGGTCCACAGAAATCAAGTTGGGTTGAACCATCTTTTTAAAGTAATGACCATCGTAATACCAGACGACCTCTGTATCCTATCCATTGAACAAAAAAAACTTCCGGCAAACTGGACCGAATTTGGTCAAATACCCATTACTCAAAAATTAGGGGAAGATTGGATAAAAGAAAAAAAATCTGCTATCCTAAAAGTTCCATCATCCATTATTCATGCCGAATACAATTACGTTATCAATCCACTCCATCCGGATTTTAAATCTATCAAATTATTAAAATCAGAAGATTTCATTTTTGATAAAAGGATAAAAATGTCATAATATTCATTTTACTTTGAATTTAAAAAAAAGCTAACGACATTAGCAGAAATGGAACAAAAAGGGATTCATAAAGCTTTAGTGGTGACTTACAATAAAAGTCAGTTACAGGCCTATGCCCTATTCAAAAAGTTTTTTAGAGAAAACTATCCATTAGGCTTCACCTTCCAAATCACGAGTAAGGACTTTATCAGTTAAGCCCCGAATCATTTCTTTTACCTTCTTCGATTCAGGGGCTCAGATTTTTTCTGATAAACTATTCTATACATTTTTTTTCAACGGAACATTATAGCGACCTGTAAATCAGGTTATCGTTCAGTTGCATTTGAGCCTAGTTCAATAATTATATTAACACATATAAATCATCATGGAAACAAAATCATTATCACTGTCAAAAAGCGACTTCAAGCTGCTAAAAGAGCATTTAGAAAAATCAAATATGAGCGCTTACAATAAAGGGAAGCTACAGGCAGAGCTAAAAGCAGCCACAATTTATTCAGAAGACCAACTCCCATCAGATGTTGTATGTTTAAAATCGGAAGCCAGAATAGCGAATGTAAAAACGGGAAAAGAATTTACATTTAAGCTGGTTATGCCCGAAGAAGCGAATATCAAAGTTCAAAAAGTATCTGTATTCGCACCAATAGGCATCGCTTTATTTGGATACAGAACGGGCGATAGCATCAATTGGGAAATGCCTGAGGGCATCCAGGAATTTAAAATTCTTGAAGTTAACAGATTGTAATCTATTAAATATGACTCGGGAGATATTGGGACACCGCCCTATCTCCTTCCAGCCATTTTAATCATGCGTTGCGCCAAATCCTTGCCCAGGTAATTATCAATAACCCCATGCACAAGGTAAAGTAAAGGTGTCATTAAAATGGCTACAATAAACTTATAGGTATAATTAACCAAGCCTATGGCGGCTACCATTTGCCAGCTCCAGTGGTACTGTGGATTCAAATAGAACGCAATAAAGATCACTACAAAACTATCAATACATTGCGAAACAACTGTTGAGCCTGTAGCACGTAGCCACAGCGCTTTATCTCCGGTAATCATCTTAATACGGTGAAAAATGACCACGTCAGCAATCTGTCCCACTAAAAAAGCAATTACAGAACCGACAATAATCCACATGCCCTGCCCAAATATGCCTGCAAACGCAGCATTCATATTCACATGCTGTCCATTAATATTTTGATTTACCCAAAAACCTGACGGTGTAAGATGCATTGCTGCCCCTACTGCAATAAAAGCGTAGGAAATTAAAATGGCCGTCAATACCGATAAAAAACGAACTTGCTTAACGCCATAATATTCGTTAATAATATCAGTCATGATAAATATTAAAGGCCAGGTTAATACACCTGCCGACATGTTAAAAGATAAATTGGGTACACCCAATAAGCTAATGTCAAATTGCTTAATTCCCAGTGTTCCCTCTACCGTAAAAATCTTTACTCCTATAAACTCTGATAATATGGCATTAGCTACAAAAAAGCTCCCAAGAACGAGCAATAACTTGCTCTCTTTTGTTTTAAAACTCATAGCAGGTTGAAATTATTAAATAAATCTGACATAAGCTGATAAAATATTTATTTCTATTTTCGCTGTAACATGATATCAATAAATTCAAAATTACCACATACCGGCACTACAATCTTTACTGTAATGTCGAAATTAGCAGAAGAGCATAAAGCCATTAACTTATCTCAGGGCTTCCCTGACTATGATTGCGATCCAAAACTTTTAAATTTTGTAACGGATGCAATGCAAAAAGGCTTTAATCAATACGCTCCAATGCCAGGTTTACCAGTCCTTAGAGACCTGATTGCTGAGAAAGTGAGTAATTTATATGGAACCAATTATCATCCAGACACCGAAGTAACCATTACTGCTGGTGGCACACAGGCAATTTTCACAGCTTTAAGCTCTTGCATTAATCACGGCGATGAGGTAATCATTTTTGAACCTGCTTATGATTGTTACGCTCCAGCTATTAAGTTATTGGGTGGCTTGGTTAAACCTTACGAACTATGTCCACCTAATTATGAAATAGACTGGGAAATGGTTAAAAAACTGTTTACGGCTAATACGAAAATGATTATCCTGAACAGTCCACAAAACCCCACTGGTTGCACGTTATCTGAAAAAGACATCAAAGCGCTTGTTAAGCTAACCAAGAACACTGATATCTTGATTTTAAGCGACGAAGTATACGAACACATTATATTTGATGACAATAAGCATCGAAGTATTGCGTTATACCCTGAATTAAGAGAAAGAAGCTTTATTGTAGCTTCATTTGGAAAGCTGCTACATGCCACTGGTTGGAAAATGGGATATTGCCTTGCTCCCGAACAACTCATGAAAGAATTTAGAAAAGTACATCAATTTAATGTCTTTAGTGTAAATACACCTATGCAACTGGGGATTGCAAACTACCTCAAAGACCCGGAGACTTACACAAGCCTTCCCAATTTCTTTCAACAGAAACGAGATTTCTTCCGCAGCCTGCTTATGGAAACTAACTTTAAATTACTACCTTGTAACGGATCTTATTTTCAATGCGTTAGCTATGCGCACTTAAATAAAGAAAAAGATACAGATATGGCCGTAAGGCTGGTTAAAGAATATGGCGTAGCGAGTATCCCAGTTTCGGCCTTCTATATTAAGAATACAGATCATCAGGTGTTGCGATTTTGTTTTGCAAAAAAGCAAGAAACACTGGAAAAAGCCGTTGAAAGACTAATGAAATTATAATTTAAATCCCTATAAATTAGAATAATGGATAGCCCAAATTACTTAAACATAAATAACCTTAAAGTTACTATTTTTCAGGCATACCTGTTCTGGGAAAACATTGATAAAAACCTTCAAAATCTTACTTTAAGGCTGTCATCGGGTGTAAAAGAAAAGACGGACCTAATAGTTTTACCTGAAATGTTCAATACTGGCTTCAGTATGAATGCTGCCGAGCTTGCAGAAGAAATGAATGGGAAAACTATGCAATGGATGCATGCAACTGCCAATAAATATGATTGCGTAGTTACCGGAAGTCTGATCATTAAAGAAAACGGAAACTATTATAATCGCTTGATTTGGATGCTCCCGAATGGAGATTCTAGTCACTATGACAAAAGACATTTATTTGGATTGGGTGATGAAGACAAAACGTATACTCCCGGAAAGGACAAAGTTATTGTGGAACTAAAGGGCTGGAAAATACGTTTAGCAATCTGTTATGACCTTCGTTTTCCAGTATGGCTACGCAACCAAAATGAAGAATACGACATCTTACTGTTAATCGCCAGCTGGCCAGATAAGCGTTCAGCGCACTGGAAAGCATTAATCCCTGCCAGAGCAATTGAAAACCAGAGCTATGTAATTGCGGCCAATAGGATTGGCCATGATGGTAAAGAGGTCTATCATAGCGGACACTCCATGTGTATTGATCCTATGGGTAAGACCGTTTATTACAAACCTGAGGACGAAGACCTGTATACTTTTAGTATTGGCTATGAAGAATTGGTAAAAACCCGTAGAAGTTTCCCTTTCTTAAAAGATGCTGATCAGTTTAATATCGTATAATCAAGGCAAAATACTATATTTGCGCCACTGATGAAGCACATACGTAATTTTTGCATAATTGCACATATTGATCACGGTAAAAGCACTTTAGCTGACCGTCTACTGGAATACACTAATACCATTTCTCAACGCGAGTCTCAAGCTCAGTTGCTTGACAATATGGATTTAGAGCGTGAGCGTGGGATCACGATAAAAAGTCACGCCATACAAATGAATTATAAGGTTGGCGAAATTGAATACAATTTCAACCTTATTGACACACCGGGACACGTAGATTTTTCTTACGAAGTTTCACGTTCTATTGCAGCCTGTGAAGGTGCCCTACTTATTGTTGACGCATCTCAGGGAATTCAGGCGCAAACTATTTCAAACTTATATCTAGCTTTAGAGCACGACCTTGAAATTATCCCGATTTTAAATAAGATGGATTTACCTGGGGCAATGCCTGAGGAAGTAAAAGACCAGATTATTGATTTAATCGGATGTAAACGTGAGGATATTATTCCTGCATCGGGTAAAACGGGATTGGGTATTCCGGATATCATTCAGGCTATCGTAGACCGTGTCCCTGCTCCTGTTGGTGACCCAGAGGCTCCTTTACAAGCACTTATTTTCGATTCAGTATTCAACCCTTTTAGAGGAATTATTGCCTACTATAAAGTAGTAAATGGCGAGATTAAAAAGGGAGATAAAGTTAAGTTCATAAATACTGGCAAACAATATTTAGCTGACGAAGTTGGTATCCTTAAACTGGATATGGCGCCACGTAAAGTAGTTAAAACTGGTGATGTAGGTTATATTATTTCCGGAATTAAAGAAGCCCGTGAGGTAAAAGTTGGTGATACCATTACTACCGTTGATAGACCTTCATTAGTATCAATTCAAGGTTTCGAAGAGGTTAAGCCAATGGTTTTCGCTGGTATTTACCCTGTTGACACTGACGAATTTGAAGAATTACGTGAGGCAATGCATAAGTTGCAATTGAACGATGCTTCTATCGTTTTCGAACCAGAAAGTTCTGCAGCCTTAGGTTTTGGTTTCCGCTGCGGATTCCTTGGAATGTTGCACATGGAGATCATCCAGGAACGTTTGGAGCGTGAATTCGGTATGACGGTTATCACAACGGTACCCAACGTATCTTACATCGCATATACGACCAAGGGTGATAAAATTATTGTAAACAATCCTTCAGATTTACCAGACCCAAGTAAATTGGATTCTGTAGAAGAACCTTTCATCAAAGCAAATATCATTACTAAAGCTGAATTCGTTGGCCCTGTAATGTCACTTTGTATTCAGAAAAGAGGAATCATAGCAAATCAATCTTATTTAACCTCTGACAGAGTTGAATTGGTTTTCGAGATGCCGATGGGTGAAATTGTATTCGACTTTTATGATAAGTTAAAAACAATTTCTAAAGGTTATGCTTCATTCGATTATCATCAGATTGGTTATCGCAAGTCTGATTTGGTAAGATTGGATGTACTGTTAAATGAAGAGCCGGTTGATGCCTTATCATCATTGATTCACCGTAGTAATGCTTACGATTTTGGAAAGAAAATTTGTGAAAAACTAAGAGAATTAATCCCTCGTCAACAATTCGAGATTAAGATACAGGCATCTATTGGTGCAAAAGTTATTGCACGCGAAACCCTAAGTGCTTTACGTAAGGATGTTACAGCTAAATGTTACGGTGGTGATATTTCACGTAAACGTAAGCTACTTGAAAAACAGAAGGCAGGAAAGAAACGTATGCGTCAAGTTGGAAACGTAGAGATTCCTCAAACGGCTTTCATGGCAGTACTTAAACTGGATTAATCCAATAACTTTAACTTTTCCTAAATTTTTAACCAAAAAACAACTCAATCACTACATGCAATTACTAGACGGAAAATTCGCATCTGAAAAAATAAAACAGGAAATAGCAGTTGAAGCTGCAGATTTTTTAGCTAAGAGTGGTAGAAAACCACATTTAGTAGCAATTCTAGTCGGTAACGATGGCGGTAGTGAAACTTATGTTGCCAGTAAAATGAAAAACTGTGAAAAGGTTGGATTCCAATCTTCTCTGATCAGATACGACGTTACGGTAACCGAAGAAGAACTACTACAAAAAATTGAAGAAATCAATCAGGATGCCGGTGTTGACGGCTTAATTGTACAACTTCCACTTCCTAAACATATCGATCCAGAGAAGGTAACTGAAAAAATTGATTACCGCAAAGATGTAGATGGTTTTCATCCTGTAAACTTAGGTAGAATGATGCGTAATCTTCCTTGCTTTATTCCTGCTACTCCTTATGGTATTCTATTAATGTTACAAGCTTACCAAATAGACACTGCGGGTAAACATTGCGTAGTGGTTGGCAGAAGCAATATTGTTGGAAGTCCAATGAGTATTTTAATGGCCCGTAATGCAAATCCAGGTAACTGTACAGTAACACTTACACATAGTAAAACTACAAACTTAAAAGAATTGGCACTTCAAGCTGACATCATTGTGGCAGCAATTGGCAAAAAGAACTTTGTAACTGCAGATATGGTAAAACCAGGTGCGATTATCATTGATGTTGGTATCAACAGAGAAACTTCAGATCAAACTAAATCCGGATACAAACTATACGGTGATGTTGATTTTGAAAATGTAGCGCCTAAATCTTCATGGATCACTCCGGTTCCCGGAGGTGTAGGTTTAATGACTATCGTAGGTTTACTAAAAAATACACTAGCCTCTGCAAAAGGAGAAATTTATAGCTAGGGCAATTGGTTTAGCCACCAAAAAGCCTTTTTATCCAACTTTTTTTAAACCCGACGTACAACCCGTCGGGTTTTATTTCAACCGGATACCTTTCAATATAATCCCCCTGCCCTTCTGCACCCATGCCAGTATGTAAATCATACTCCCAACGATGGATTGGACAAACAAGATGTCCATTTTTGCACCAGCCACCACTCAATACACCTCCCGCATGCGGACAATAATTCTGTACAACGAAAAACTCATCATTGTGGCTCACCAGGCATAGTTTTTTCCCATCAACATTGATTTGTTTAACAAATTCCCCTTTCTCAATTTCTATATCAATTTTATGCCAAATCAATTTATTCATAGGTCAGTCATATATTGAGCTTAAGATACATATATTCTCATTTTGATTGATATTTATTTACCTTTGCAAACTTAAATATGGCACATCAAATACCAGAAGACGGCACATTACTTCCATTAATGGAAGAGTTTTACACGATACAGGGAGAAGGATTTAACACCGGAAAAGCCGCTTACTTTATCCGCTTAGGCGGTTGTGATGTAGGCTGCCATTGGTGCGATGTAAAAGAAAGCTGGGATGCGGAATTACATCCGCTCAGCCTATCTGACGATATTGTAAAAAAAGCAGATAGCTTCCCTGGAAAAGCTGTAGTGATTACTGGTGGTGAACCATTAATATATAACCTGGACTACCTGACGAGGGAACTTCGTAAAAAAGGAATACTAACCTTTATTGAAACATCTGGAGCCTATCCTCTTTCGGGTGAATGGGATTGGATTTGTTTATCCCCAAAAAAGTTTAAAGCTCCTCGTCCCGATATCACTCCCTTTGCCAATGAGCTGAAAGTAATCGTATTTAACAAAAGTGATTTTGAATGGGCAGAAAAATATGCCGAGACCGTTTCACCAAATTGCAAACTATATCTGCAACCTGAATGGTCGAAATCAAAAGAAATCACTCCTTTGATTATCGATTATGTAATGGCGAATCCTAAATGGGAAATCTCATTACAAACCCATAAGTTTTTAAACATCCCTTAACCCGCTTATTTATTTTTTCGCTACATTTAACTTCATAGTTAATCTATTTAGTAGCATTGATGAAGAAAACTACGCTTTTACTCTTCCTATATTTTATCATACAGGCGGTTAGTGCTCAAAACTCTACAGTAAAAAAAGCACAGGCAAATTTTGATAAGGCGCAAGAATTCCTTAGGGCTGATAATTATGATCAGGCTATAACTTTACTTCAAGATGCCGTTAAGGCCGATCCCGGGTTTCAGTACGCATTTATACAACTTGCGGACATTAACCGCAGGCTTAAATCTTACGATCTGGCAAAGCAAAATTACACTGCTGCATTGGCTTTAGGTGGCAATCCTGAGCCACGAGTTTATTATGGCTTTGCTGAGGCTGAAATTTTTAGCGGGGATTATGACAATGCCTTAAAAAACATCAACCAATTCATAAGAACCTATAAGGGTACAGATCCTGACTTTATGAACAGGGCTAAAAAATATTTAAAAGATTGTGAATTTGCCATTGAAGCATTGAAACATCCCGTAAAATATGACCCTATAAATATGGGGAGCGAAATCAATTCAAATTATCGCGATTACTTCCCTTCTATCACTGCTGACGGAAGTCAATTGATTTTCAGCAGGAATGTCGAAGGCAATGAGGATTTCTTTACGTCAACACTAAAGGATAAAACATGGAGTAAGCCTATTCCATTAAGTGACAAAATCAATACATCAAAATATAATGAAGGAGCACAATCCATTACGCCGGATGGCTTATACTTATTTTTCACTGGCTGCAACAGACCTGATGGACTAGGTCGTTGCGATATTTATGTAAGTCATAAAGACGGAAAAGAATGGGGCGAACCATTTAATCTAGGTGCTACAATCAATTCCCCTTATTGGGAATCACAACCAGCGATCAGTCCAGATGGAGGTACATTATATTTTGTAAGTAATAGGCCGGGTGGTGTGGGCGGCTATGATATTTGGAAAAGCTCCTTAAAAGCGGATGGTTACTGGAGTGTACCAGAAAATCTCGGGCCAGAAATTAATACACCTTACGATGAGCACACCCCTTTCCTTCACCCCGATGGAAAAACTCTATATTTTTCTTCGGATGGATGGCCAGGAATGGGAAACAAGGATATTTTCATGAGTCGTGCAGAGGAAAATGGCAAATGGTCAAAACCAGAAAACCTGGGCTATCCAATCAATACTTTGAATGAAGAAACAGGTTTAATTGTTACGCCCGATGGATCCTCTGGTTTGTTTTCTTCTAATCTTAAAGGTGGTTTTGGTGACATGGATATTTATCAGTTTAAAATACCTCAAAACAAAAAGCCACAACCAATTACTTATGTAAAAGGCATCGTAACAGACAAAGAAAGTAAATCATTCTTAGAGGCAAATGTCCAGGTAATTAATTTAAAAACAGGTAAGATAGCGTATAATGACATGACCTCTAAGGAAACGGGCGATTTCCTGGCCGTAATGCCAATTGGAGGAAATTACGCTTTTAACGTAACCGCAAACGGCTATCTTTTTTACTCGGAAAACTATCAGCTAGACAGTGCTTATGTAAACAAACCATTCCTGGTAGAGGTTCATCTTGAAAAGCTAACAGCGGGAAAGAATATGGTATTAAAGAATATTTTCTTCAATACAAACGAGTATGCACTTTTGCCCACCTCTTTAACAGAACTGAGTACGCTTAAAGATCTACTCAAAAACAATGCAAGGCTACATATAGAAATCCAGGGACATACCGACAACGTTGGTAATGACTTACAAAACGAAAAACTTTCTTTGCAACGTGCTAAAGCTGTTTACGACTACCTCATTGAAGCAGATATAGATCGAGAAAGATTAACTTTTAAAGGCTATGGAAAAACCAAGCCTATTGCTCCAAATGATACAGAAGCACAGAGAAGACAAAACAGAAGAACCTCTTTTGTCATTACTAAAATCTAAAAAAGCGGTTAAATAACCGCTTTTCTTATTCTAACTAATTTAACTAGTAGTTGTTCCAGTAAATCCAGATGAAGCATATTTGCACCGTCAGATTTAGCATTTGCAGGGTCGGGATGTGTTTCAATAAACAATCCGTCTGCTCCGACTGCTATCGCTGCTTTAGCAATAGTTTCTATCAACTCAGGTTTACCACCTGTAACACCCGAGCTTTGATTAGGTTGTTGTAAGGAATGTGTACAGTCCATCACTACAGGAACCCCAAAACTCTGCATTTCAGGAAGTCCACGATAATCAACGATTAAATCCTGATAACCGAACGTATTCCCTCTGTCGGTCAAAATCACCCTATTATTTCCAGATTCAACAATCTTCTCTACAGCAAATTTCATTGAGCCTGCAGAAAGGAATTGCCCTTTTTTTACATTGACCACTTTATTGGTCTTTGCAGCCGCAATTAGCAAATCTGTCTGGCGACACAAAAATGCAGGTATCTGTAAAACATCAACATACGCCGCTGCCATAACTGCTTCTCCACTTTCGTGAATATCAGTAACAGTAGGTACATCAAAGGTCTTCCCTATCTTTTCTAGTATTTTAAGTGCTTTTTCATCACCTATCCCAGTAAAAGAACCACCTTTAGAACGATTTGCTTTACGATACGAACCTTTAAAAATAAACGGAATTTCCAGCTTATCAGTAATCGTTATGATCTTCTCTGCAATTCGCAGGGCGATATCTTCTCCTTCTATAGCACACGGACCAGCCATTAAAAAGAAATTACCAGAATTTGTATGTTTTAATTTATCTAATGAAATGTTAATCATTATTATCTTTTACTATTAATTACCTAATTCGGACATGAACTTAATACGCATCAACTGTATCTCTTCACGTGAATAATCTGTTTCACCTAATTCCTTTAACGCCTCATCGATTGAATCGTTCTCAGCTGATTGAAAATAATCAAACACCTCATCCTGACGATCTTCATCAATCACTTCGTCAACAAAATAATTCAGGTTCAATTTGGTGCCCGAGTTTACAATGGCTTCTATCTCTTTTAAGATGTCATCATAAGTAATTCCCTTAGCTCTTGCGATGTCTTCAAGTCCAATTTTTCTATCAATATTCTGAATAATGGAAACTTTTAACTGCGACTTATTGGCCTGAGTTTTAATGATTAAATCTATCGGGCGTTCAATATCGTTATCTTCAACGTACTTCTTGATCAATTCAAGAAACGGTGCGCCAAACTTTAAAGCTTTACCATTACCTACACCAGAGATTTGTTTTAATTCATCCATGGCAATCGGGTAATGCGTACACATCTCCTCCAAAGACGGATCTTGAAAAACAACAAACGGAGGTACATTTTTCTGTTTGGCTATTTTCTTACGCAGATCTTTCAGCAACTGTAGCAACTGGGTATCTAAAGTCCCAGTACCATGCTTCACATCGTCCTCATCGTCATCTGCTGCGCTTTCAATGGGCTCGTTCAATATAAATTTCAGACTATAAGGATTTTCCACAAAGCCACGACCATTGTTGGTTAAGCTTAGCAATCCGTAATTGTCTATATCTTTTGAAAGGAAATTATTTAATACAGCTTGTCTAACCAATGATTTCCAGTAATTCTCACCTTCAACAACACCTAGGCCAAATTCCGACAATTTACTATGTTCATAGGCGATCGTCTGCGCCGTTTCTAAGCCCATTAAGACATTGATGATATGTGTATCATCAAATTTCTCACCTATTTTCTGGATTAGTTTTAAAAGCACCTGCAACGACTCCTCAGCTTCAAATAATTTTTTAGGCTTTTTACAGTTGTCACACATGCAGTTACAACCTGTTTCGTTAAAGTTCTCTCCAAAATAATGAAGGATTTGCTTTCTCCGGCAAACGCCAGATTCAGCATAATCGATTACTTCTTTTAGTATCTGTGTGCCGATTTCTCGTTCCGATACTGGCTTATCTTTCATAAACTTGGCCAGCTTGTCTACATCCTTCTGTGCGTAAAATGCAATACAAACACCTTCCCCACCATCTCTTCCAGCCCTACCGGTTTCCTGATAATAGCCTTCCATACTCTTAGGAATGTCGTGGTGAATTACAAAACGAACATCTGGTTTGTCAATACCCATTCCAAAAGCGATAGTAGCTACAATAACTTCTACATCTTCCATCAGGAACTTATCCTGAGTATCTGCTCTAACTTTCGGTTCCAGACCAGCATGATAGGGCAAAGCTTTTATCCCATTCAGATTTAACGATTCAGCAACTTCTTCAACCTTTTTGCGGCTTAAACAGTAGATAATACCAGATTTTCCAGTATTGTACTTAATGTACCTGATGATCTCTTTAAGTACATCACGCTTGGGACGGATCTCATAAAACAAGTTCGGTCTGTTAAATGAAGACTTAAACAGTGTCGCATCACTCATCTGAAGATTTTTGATGATATCCTGCTGAACCTTCGGTGTTGCAGTTGCAGTCAATGCAATAATCGGAATCCCCTCACCCAGACCACTGATTACCTGTCTAATCTTACGGTATTCTGGTCTAAAATCATGTCCCCACTCAGAAATACAGTGGGCCTCATCTACCGCTACAAAAGATATTTTAATCAATCTTAGGAAATCAATATTATCCTGCTTAGAAAGTGACTCAGGTGCTACATACAGTAACTTGGTCTGTCCACTTAATAGATCACTTTTAACCTGGGCTATTTCGGTCTTATTTAAAGACGAATTTAAGAAATGAGCGATACTATCACTCCCACCAAAAGCTCTCAGTTGATCCACCTGATTTTTCATCAAAGCGATTAACGGAGAGATAACAATTGCAGTACCCTCATTCATCAATGCTGGTAACTGGTAACATATGGATTTCCCCCCACCTGTAGGCATGATTACAAACGTATTCTTCTTCTCAAGAACATTGGTGATTATTGACTCCTGATCACCCTTAAAATTATCAAAACCAAAAAAGGTTTGTAAGTTGTCAAACAACGACTTTTTCACATCCATTTCGTGTATAAAATATTCAGTGCTATTTTTACTTCAAAATAACATAATTTTGCACTAATTCAAAGCATCAATATACTAATTAATTCTGTTTGAAAAGTAAAAAATCTATTATCGAGGCTGGGGTCAGCACGTTACAGTTGGAAGCTGAGGCCATTTTAGGCTTAATTAAGAACATAAATGATGATTTTGTTAAGGCAGTTAACCTAATTATCGAAAGCCAGGGCCGTGTAATCGTCACTGGAATTGGCAAAAGCGCCATTATTGCGCAGAAAATCGTTGCAACTTTTAATTCTACAGGCACTCCTGCCATTTTTATGCATGCTGCAGATGCTGTTCATGGCGACCTCGGTATGATCCAAAAAAATGACATTGTGATCTGCATTTCCAAAAGTGGAAATACCCCCGAAATAAAAGTACTGGCACCGTTACTAAAGCAATCAGGTAACATAATGATTGGCATGATTGGCCAACTAAATTCTGAGCTAGCCCGACAGGCTGATCTAGTCTTAAATACTTATGTTGAAAAGGAAGCTTGTCCACATAACCTTGCTCCTACAACCAGCACAACTGCTCAGCTCGCTATGGGGGATGCGCTTGCCATATGCCTGTTACATTCACGAGATTTCAATGAGCAGGATTTTGCCAAATATCACCCTGGTGGTTCACTAGGTAAAAAGCTATATTTAAAAACTGGAGACCTGGCTGTAAAAAATCAGAAGCCATCGATTAACCCTAATGCATCTGTAAAAGATGTCATCATAGAAATTAGTCAAAACCGTTTAGGTGCAGTAGTTGTTGTTGATGCAGATGTTATTTTAGGCATAATTACTGATGGAGACATCAGAAGAATGCTTCAAAACCATTCAGATTTAACCAATATAAAGGCGAGCGACTTAATGAACCCAAATCCCAAAAGAATTGAGAAAGATCAACTAGCGCTTAATGCACTTGAGATTATAAAAGAAAACAATATCACTCAATTATTAGTTACCGATGCTGGAAATTACTTTGGTATCGTACATTTGCACGACCTTCTACAGGAAGGCATAATTTAACACTTTCTAATTAGCATGAATAAAAATAATTACGCATTAATAATGGCTGGTGGAGTTGGCAGCCGTTTTTGGCCAGTAAGCAGGACTGAGTTTCCAAAACAATTCATTGATTTCTTCGGTGTTGGAAAAACATTAATTCAGAGTACCTACGAACGTTTTTTAAAAATATGCCCACCTGAGAATATTTTTGTCGTTACCAACGAAATCTACACGAGTATCGTTAAGGAGCAATTGCCAGATCTAAATGAAAATCAAATCCTGGCAGAGCCGATCATGCGCAATACCGCGCCATGTATCTCTTACGGCTCCATGAAAATTGCCAGCCTTAATCCAGATGCTACGATTGTAGTCGCTCCTTCAGATCATACTATAACCAATCAGGATGCTTTTATAGCAGCAATTGAGCAGTCTTTAAAGGCTGCATCAGAAAATGACTGCCTCATCACATTGGGTATTAAACCGAGCAGACCTGATACAGGGTATGGCTACATTCAGTATGTAGAAAACACCTTAAAAACTGACAACCAAATCCATAAAGTAAAGATATTTACTGAGAAACCGAATATTGACCTGGCGAAATCCTTTATACAAAGTGGTGATTTCTTATGGAATGCTGGAATTTTCATCTGGTCCGCAAAGTCCATAAATAAAGCTTTCTCTAAACATCTTCCTGAAATGCATGAGATATTTTTGCAGGGAAATCCAATTTATAATACCGAAAGTGAAAAAGAGTTTATCAGTGATGCTTATCAGCAATGCACTAATATTTCAATAGACTTTGGAATTATGGAAAAAGCGGATAATGTTTATGTATTGCCTGCGGACTTTGGTTGGTCTGATTTAGGCACATGGGCATCAATATATGACATTGCAGAGCATGATTATGTGGGAAATGCAGTAATACCAGCAGAACAAGTTATGATGTTCAATTCCTCTAATTGCATGGTCAATGTACCTAAAGATAAACTAGTTATCTTACAGGGACTGCATGACTATATTGTTGTAGAGTCGAATAATACCCTAATGATTTGCCCAAAATCAGAAGAGCAATCCATTAAACAAGTAGTAGCAGATGTAAAAGCTAAATTTGGAACAAAGTTCATCTAGTTTTTCATCATAATTTTATAAACATCCGGATCCGGGCTAAAACCAGATCCGGATGTCTTTTTTTAATACCTTCAAACATTTTGCCTTTACAATGAGTAAGTTTTTATATGGAATTGATTTTGGAACAACCAATTCTGCCCTATCTATCTATGATGAAGAAAAAAAAGAGATTGTAGATACCATTATCGTTCCCTCTATCCTATATTTTCAAAGTGAACAACCTGCCGCCGAAGCTTTAAAATATGTTGTTGGTGAAGAAGCTATCGCCTCCTACCTTAGCGATGGAATGAAAGGCCGCTTCATGAAATCCATCAAACGGATCTTGCCAAGAAGCAGCTTTATCGAAACCCGTATCCACAACAAAAGATTCAACGCATCAGATCTGGTTACACTAATCTTAAAAGAATTAAAAAGCAGAGCCGACCTAATTACAGGCTATGACTGCCGCAAAGCGATTATAGGTCGACCAGTATTCTTTGATGATGAGAACTCATCGAAAGATGCCTTGGCACAAAAAAGACTCAACAAGGCTGCAGAGAATGCAGGCTTCGATGAGGTACGGTTTCAATTTGAACCTATAGGTGCCGCCTTCGCATACGAAAAAACAATCAGCAGGCAAGAGCGAGTATTAGTTGCCGACTTAGGTGGCGGAACAACTGACTTTACCTACCTGGAGTTAGATCCAGCTAAAATTGGCAGTAAAGATCGCAGAAAGGACATCATAGCCACTGGCGGTATATACATCGGTGGAGATAGCTTCGACTCCGCATTTATGTGGGAAAAGGGTACGCCCTATTTTGGCAAAAATACCATGTATGAAGCAGCACCTGGAAAAATGTTAAAAGTACCGGTGTCTCTATTTGCGAATATCTGCTCATGGGAGCAAATGAACTTTTTTAATGGTCAAAAGATAAAAAATGACCTGCAAACTTATTATCATTACGCTAAGCAGGACAAAACCTTTAAAAATCTTATTACGCTTACTGACAATAACCTGGGATATTCAGTGTTTCAGTCCATTGAAAAAACCAAGATAGAGTTGTCTAAACAGACTTCATCAACTTTTAAATACTCTAAAATGGAAATTGAGATCGATGAAGAGATTACTATTGACCAGTACGAAACAATTATTGATAAAGACTTGACAAAAATCAGTCGTTATCTGGAAGAGTTTCTCTCGAGCAATCAGATTAAACCAGAAGAGATCAATAGCTTATTCTTAACCGGAGGAACCTCAATGGTTTGCGCAGTTAAAAACTTGTTTGAAGCCAGATTTCCAGCTGTCCCTATCCATACGGGCGACAACTTTATGAGTGTGGCAAAAGGATTAGCTTACAGCGGCTATTTATTTGATGAAGAATAAAAACCTTTACAGGTCATCAGTCAGCTATTGTCGCTGTCTGATGGCCTCATAAAGAATAACTCCTGCTGATACAGATACATTAAGAGAGCTGATCTCTCCAATCATAGGGATTTTTGCCAGGTGATTAGCCATACGCATGATCTCATTCGAAATCCCTTCATCTTCAGCCCCCATTACAATTGCAGTTGGGGCCGTATAATCCGGCGCATAAATCAAATCGTTCGTCTTTTCTGTACAAGCAACAATCTGTAAACCACAATCCTGTAAATACAATGCTATTTTATGTAAATTTTGGTGTCTACATACCGGAATACTAAACAAAGCACCAGCAGAAGTCTTAATCGCATCGGCGTTAATTTGTGCTGAATTTTTCGAAGGCACAATAAGCGCATGCACCCCTGCACAAGCAGCTGTCCTGGCAATAGCGCCCATATTCCTCACATCAGTAACCCCATCCAATATCATTACCAAAGGAACTTCACCTTTTTCATAGATCATTGGAATTATATCTTCAATTTTTTGAAAAGTAATAGCAGAAATTACCGCAATTACACCCTGATGATTTTTCTGAGTCATCCGGTTTAACTTTTCAATCGGCACATTATGTACCGGAATGTCAGTGTCTTTTAATAAGGCCTTTAACTCCAAAATTAGCTCACCAGTTAGCCCGCGTTGCATATATATACTTTCTACTTCTTTTCCGGCTTTAATAGCCTCTATTACAGCACGTATACCAAACACGAATTCATTATTCTCTTTAGGTCTTGAAGGTCTTCTGGAATTTTCCATTAAATATTAAATTGAAGCGCAAAAATAGGTATTCTTTTCCACATAGTTTTGTTAGCAAAAATCAAAAATTTATCAAAGCGGTATTGTTAAGGGGATATTCAGGAATGTCGAAATGTGTATAAAGAATTACACAAACGACTTATTTTTTGTATAATTTTGTACCTATGAGTAACGATCACCCATCCCAAGGACAAGATAAGGCAAGCTTTAGTGCACGAAAAAATAGATTGGCTAATACAATCAGCACTGCAGGAAGAATACCTCCTCAGGCTACTGATCTTGAAGAAGCTGTTTTGGGAGCCTTAATGCTTGAAAAAGATGCGCTCTCTACTGTTATTGATATCCTCAAGCCTGAAATGTTTTATCATGAGGCACATAAGAAAATCTTCGAAGCCATTCAAGGACTTTTCCAAAAATCAAAACCAGTTGACATTTTAACAGTTACATCAGAATTACGTACACTGGGCTTATTGGAAATGATTGGTGGGGCTTATTTCATTACCAACCTTACAAATAGGGTTGCCTCCGCAGCCAATATTGAGTATCACGCAAGGATAGTCTCTCAAAAATATATTCAAAGAGAGTTGATTAGAATCTCATCAGAGATCATAACCAATGCATATGAAGATACAACGGATATTTTCGACCTGCTAGACCAGGCAGAAAAAGGCCTATTTGATATCGCTCAAAACAACCTGAGAAGAGATACACAAAAGATGGATGAGATTGTAAAACAATCTTTAGCCACACTGGAAGAGCTTCGCGGTAAAAGCGATGGTTTAACAGGTGTACCTTCAGGCTTTACCGACCTGGACCGTATTACAGGTGGATGGCAACCTTCAGATTTGGTAATCATTGCAGCTCGCCCAGCGATGGGTAAAACAGCCTTTGTATTAACCTGCGCCCGAAATGCAGCTGTTCAATTCCACCGGCCGGCAGTAGTATTCTCCCTGGAGATGTCTTCTGTACAGTTGGTAAATCGTTTGATCTCTGGAGAAGCAGAAATTGAACAAGAAAAAATCAGGAAGGGAAACCTTGCTGAATGGGAATGGCAACAATTACACAGTAAAATAGGTGGACTCACAGAAGCTCCACTCCTAATAGATGATACCCCGGCCTTAAATATCTTTGAATTCAGAGCAAAATGCAGAAGGCTAAAAGCACAATATGATATCCAATTGATCATCATCGATTATTTGCAGCTGATGCATGGTAAAGGTGAAGGACAAAGTGGTGGTGGAAACAGGGAGCAGGAAATCGGTAGTATTTCAAGGGCTTTAAAATCTGTAGCAAAGGAACTAAACGTACCGGTTCTAGCACTATCACAGCTAAGTCGTGCCGTGGAGAGTAGACCAGGTGTAAACGGGAAAAGGCCAATGCTATCGGATTTACGTGAATCTGGATCTATTGAGCAGGATGCGGATATGGTGCTTTTCTTGTACAGACCGGAATACTATGGCATCACTGAAGATGAGCAAGGAAGGTCTCAAGCAGGTGTTGGTGAAGTTATTATCGCTAAACACCGTAACGGTGAAACGGGTATCGTACCACTTCGCTTTATTGGTAAATACGTGAAGTTTGCCGATTTGGAAGAAAGCTTTGCTGCTCCAACTTCATTCTCAATGGACAGTCCTAGTGCAGGTATGGCTCCTTCGCAGGATTTTGATAGACCAGCAGGAAACGTAATCATTAAACCTTCGCGCATGGACGACATGCATGACGATGCTCCTTTTTAGTCTCCTATAAAAAGTACCCTAAAAGGATACCAGCAAGCACAATAAAAGGTGGACTTATTTTGGTGTAATTAAGCACCAAAAAAGTAACAACCATTATCCCTATTGCCATTGCATTTAACGCCACAGGCACAAGCAATAGTACAAAGGCTGCAATAATAAATCCAACACTCACCGCATTAATACCTGTTAAAGAGTATTTAATGCGCGTGATTTTTTTCAGATCTTCCCAAAATGGAACGATAAACAAAACAAGAATTAGCCCTGGCAAGTTAATCCCCAACACACCTACCAATCCTCCCAAGACCTGACCGGTAATACCAAATCCGAAATTCCTCATACTTAAAGCACCTAGATAACTCGTAAAGGAAAATGTAGGCCCAGGTAAAGCTTGCTGTAAAGCAAATCCAGATAAAAAACCAGAAGCACTTAAATACTGCTTCATTTGCACAAATTCAGTAAACATTAAGGGAACTAACACCTGTCCACCCCCAAAAATCACAATACCATTGCGATAAAAATTCTCAAATAACCTAATCGGTAAACTAAATGGGGAGGTTCTATTGATAATAGCACCCATTAAAGCCAGGAAAAGCAATACTCCAAAAAAGTAAGTCAGTTTCTTCGGATTGATATTCGAGAAAAGCTTCAATCTAATGTTACTCTCTTCAACAGGTGTGCCAATGGCTGAAGAAACCATCCCTCCCATTAATATAGCAAGTGGAAATACATAAGCATTTCTCAAAACCAAGGTTACAATAGCCGCCGAAATGGCTAAAAAAATTGTAAGCTGTGATACCAGAACTCTTTTTGCCAGGTTAAATGCGCCATAAGCTACAATTCCCAAGGCAATAGGGTGTATGTATTCTAAAATTTCAACAAACTTTTCTTTATGATCAAAGCGGGCAAAACTAATCGCAGCAAAAGTCATAATCGCTGCAGATGGGATGATCCAGATCAAAAAAGTAAGAATCGCAAGCCTCAACCCGCCTACCTTATAAGCAACCCCCACAAGTGTCTGCGTAGACGCTGGTCCGGGCAGTACCTGAGCCAAAGCATTTAGTTCGAGCAGCTCCTCTTCAGATACAAAACGAACATTTATCACAAAGTACTTCAATAAAAGGGCTAGATGTGCCTGGGCGCCCCCAAAAGCTGTGAAAGTAAAAAGGAATACATTCCTGAGAAACAACAATTGCCTTTTTTTCCCCACCTGCTTTAATTAATCATCTTCATAATCTAAACCCGCCGCAGAATTGTATGCTCCCTGAAGCTCAGAAAAGGCATGCATATCTCTTTTATTTCTTGCGGCTATCATACCTTTTTGATAAATGTCCAGCGCCTGTTCTGCCTGTCCTATTTTTTGGTAAAGTTTACCAAGATGATAATAAGTACCCACATAATCTGGGTGGTCTGTAATCAACTTCAAATAATATTCAAGTGCTTTTTCAGTATCATTTGAAGTATTATATTCTGTAGCTAACGCATACAATACGAATGGATCATTAGGATCACTTTGTAAAAACTCCAATAACTTTGCTAATCGGGTACTTTGCATTTTAAATCCCTGCTTTTTTAATTAGATTTGCAAAAAGACAATTTGAAGCCTTACGACTTCATGACCTTTAACAATCAAATATATAAATCTATGAAAATATTAGTTTGTATCAGTAACGTGCCCGACACGACCACAAAAATAACTTTTACTAACGATAATACACAATTCAATACTTCAGGAGTACAGTTTATTGTCAACCCTTATGATGAAATCGCTTTATCAAGAGCAATTGAGCTTTGTGAAGGTGGAAAAGGTACAGTGACTGTAATCAATGTTGGCGAAGTTGCAACAGAACCAACCATCAGAAAAGCACTGGCAATAGGTGCCGATGATGCAGTAAGAATCAATGCCGCACCAAGAGATGCCTATTTCACTGCATATCAGATCGCTGAGTACGCCAAAAGCAATGATTTTGACATGATCCTTTGCGGACGTGAATCAATCGATTACAACGGCTCTCAGGTAGCAGCAATGATTGGTGAATTTTTAGACATTCCTTCAATATCTATCATTAAAAAATTAGATTCTGATGGAAGTACTGCAACTGTTGAGCGTGAAATTGAAGGTGGTAAGGAAATTATCTCTGTAACTGGCAAGTTTATTGCGAGTTGTGCTGAAGGGACAGCTGAACCAAAAATACCTAACATGAGAGGTATCATGTCTGCACGTACCAAACCTTTACAAGTTGTTGAAGCGAAAGAGATCGCACAACTTAGTAAAGTACAACAATTTGAAACCCCGCCCCCACGTGGAGCAGTTAAATTAGTTCCTGCAGAAGATCCTGCTAAATTAATTGACCTGTTGCATCAAGAGGCTAAAGTTATCTAACCATTTCTGTTTCAAATTTTAAAATCATTTAATAAAAGATCTTATGTCAGTTTTAGTATATGTAGAGCAAGTAGATGGTAAATTTAAGAAGTCTGTATTCGAAGCAGTCTCTTACGCTAAAGCCATTGCAGATAAACAAAGCACCAATTTAACCGCCATTTCCATTGGCAATGTTGGTGAAAATGAACTTAAAGAATTAGGTAAATACGGGGCTTCTAGAGTTTTAAATGTATCCAATGATCAATTAAAAAACTTTGTAAACCAGGCTTATGCTTCGGTAATTGCAGAAGCGGCAAAAAAAGAAAATGCAGATGTAATTGTATTATCTAATTCCTTCTCAGGGAAAGGTTTAGCACCACGCATTGCAGTAAAGCTTGAAGCAGGTCTAGTGGATGGCGCTGTAGAATTACCACAACTAGATGGTGGAAAATTCCAGGTTAAAAAAACAGCCTTCTCTGGAAAAGCGTTTGCCATCACAGAATTAACTTCAGCCATTAAAGTAATCGCACTTAACCCTAATGCTTTTGGCACTAAAGAAAATGCCACAGATGCTGCTATTGAAGCTTTCAGTCCAGAAGTAAAATCAACTGACCTTGCAGCTATCGTAAAAGAAGTAATTAGAGCGACCAATAAAATATCCCTACCTGATGCAGAATTAGTTGTATCAGCAGGAAGAGGCTTAAAAGGCCCTGAAAACTGGGGAATGATAGAAGAACTAGCTTCCTTATTAGGTGCTGCAACAGCTTGCTCTAAACCAGTATCAGACGCTGATTGGAGACCACATGAAGAACACGTTGGACAAACCGGCATTGCCATCAGTCCAAATTTGTATATTGCAATAGGTATTTCGGGAGCAATCCAGCATTTGGCTGGCGTTAGTTCGTCAAAAGTAATTGTAGTTATCAATAAAGATCCAGAGGCGCCTTTCTTTAAAGTGGCTGATTATGGAATCGTTGGTGATGCATTCGAAGTGGTACCAAAATTAATAGAAGCATTAAAAGCACATAAAGGGTAATATTTTGTCATCCGAAGCTTGTCGAACTATCCCTTGATATTTCGACAAGCTCCACATGACATCGATATAAAATGAAAAAAGTAAAACTAGACATCGTTGGTTTATCTTATAGCCAAACCCAGTCAGGAGCCTACGCCCTTGTACTCGGAGAAGTAAATGGCCGAAGACGCCTGCCAATTATAATTGGTGCGTTCGAAGCACAGGCTATCGCCATAGAAATAGAAAAGATGACCCCGAGCAGGCCCTTAACCCACGATCTGTTTAAAACCTTCGCTCAAATCTACAACATCGAAATCCAGGAGATTTTAATCTATAATTTAGTCGAAGGTGTCTTTTATGCCAAACTGATCTGTACAGATGGCAAAACCATCCACGAAATTGATGCTCGTACCTCTGATGCCATTGCATTGGCCGTTCGTTTCAATGCAGAAATTTATACCTACGAATTTATTCTTTCATCTGCAGGTATAGTTATAGAAGGAAACGACTTTCTTTTCCTTGAAAATATTGATAGTCTATCCAAAGAACAAGGAACAGAAGATATTTCATCCATTCCATCATCAAGTTACAAGTCATTGAGCTTAGAAGAGCTAAATCAAAAACTTCAGGAAGCAATAGCCGAAGAAGCCTATGAAAAAGCAGCCCGCATTCGAGATGAAATAAATAAGAGAAATAATGAACGTTAAGTCTCGCTTAACCTTAATGAGTTTTTTGCAATTCTTCGTTTGGGGAGCATGGCTCATCACCATCGCAAATTATTGGTTTGGTACAAAACAATGGGATGGTACACAATTCGGTGCTATATTCGCAACAATGGGATTTGCTTCCCTCGTCATGCCGACGCTTACAGGCATTATTGCAGACAAATGGGTAAATGCTGAAGTACTTTATGGCATTCTTCATATCTTATATGCTGGAGTGCTGTTTTATATACCCCAGGTCAATAGTCCAAACACCTTTTTCTGGGTAATGCTATTAGCGATGTGCTTCTACATGCCGACCATTTCATTGAGTAATTCTATTTCATATACCACCTTAAAGTCCGGGGCATTTGATGTAATCAAAGATTTCCCTCCTATAAGAGTATGGGGTACAATAGGCTTTATTGTAGCGATGTGGACAACCAACCTAACAGGAAATAAGGCTACAGCTTATCAATTTTATATTGCCGGACTTGCAGCACTTGGATTGGGGGTCTATGCATTCACATTACCAAAATGCCGTCCACAAAACTTAATAGATGAGAAGAAGTCCTTTGCACAAACTTTAGGACTGGGCGCCTTCAAACTATTTGCTAACTATAAAATGGCGCTATTCTTCGTCTTTTCGATGTTTTTAGGTGGTGCACTTCAGCTAACAAATGCATATGGTGATGTATTTCTTGATGAATTCAAATTGTTTCCTTCTTACGCAGATTCATTTGTAATCAAGTATTCAACCATCATCATGTCCATTTCTCAGGTATCTGAGACCTTATTTATTTTAGCAATTCCTTTCTTTCTGAAGCGTTTTGGCATTAAAAAAGTGATTGTGATTGCCATGTTAGCATGGGTACTTCGTTTTGGCTTCTTCGCCTTTGGCGACCCTGCCGGACATTTATGGATGATTATCCTTTCTTGCGTTGTTTATGGAATGGCGTTCGACTTCTTTAATATCTCCGGTTCTTTATTTGTTGAAACCTCTACTACCCCAAAGACCCGTTCATCGGCACAGGGGATGTTTATGATGATGACAAATGGATTTGGTGCTGTATTTGGTAGCCTTGTATCTGGCTGGATGATTGACAAGTATTTCACTAAGCATTATACCAACATCCAATCTTTAGCTACTGTTGTAAATTCAGATCCTCAAAACGAACACTTACTTACATTTCTAAAAAATAAAGGTATTAGTGTATTGGCTAACGGTGATTTAAGCCGAGCCTTAGATGTAAAAAACTGGCACCATATCTGGCTTTCCTTTACCATATATGCATTAGTTATTACCATTGCATTTGCTATTATGTTTAAACACAAGCATAGTCTTGCAGAAGAAAAAGCTATCGAGGAAATCGTACACTAGAAAATTTCATCATTACTCAATCTAGTATAAGAATTGATAAAACTAAAAAACCCCGTTCAGCATAACTGAACGGGGTTTTTTCTATAATTAAGATAAGCTTATCTGTCTTTTATCGGTACAAATTTTCTATCGGTATGACCTACATAAATTTGACGTGGACGACCAATTGGTTCTTTGTTTTCGTGCATTTCTTTCCATTGTGCAATCCATCCTGGTAAACGGCCTAAAGCAAACAATACAGTAAACATATCAGTTGGGAAACCTAATGCTCTGTAAATGATTCCTGAGTAAAAATCTACGTTTGGATAAAGTTTACGTTGAACAAAATACGGATCATTCAATGCAGCTTCTTCAAGTTTCTTAGCAATTTCTAAAACCGGATCATTAATTCCCAATTTCTCTAAGATATCATCACAAGCTTTTTTAATGATCTTAGCTCTTGGATCAAAGTTTTTGTAAACCCTGTGACCAAAGCCCATCATACGGAAAGGATCGTTTTTATCTTTGGCTTTATTGATCCATTTTTCAGTGTCACCACCGTCCTCTTTAATCAATTCAAGCATTTCGATTACAGCCTGGTTTGCACCACCATGCAACGGACCCCATAAGGCATCAATACCGGCAGATACAGAAGCATATAAATTACAATCTGAAGAACCAACCATTCTTACTGTAGAAGCAGAACAGTTCTGTTCGTGATCAGCATGTAGGATCAACAAAGTATTCATCGCACTAACAACTACCGGATCAATTTCAATTTCTTCGGTACGTTGACCAAAGATCATGTTCAGGAAGTTACTTACGTAATCGAATTTATTTTTAGGGTAAATAAGTGGATGGCCTAAAGATTTTTTATAAATGAAAGAAACGATAGTTGGGAACTTCGCCAATAATTTGATCATCGTCAGATCCATTGTTTCTGGAGATGAATTTGCATTCAGTGACTCCGGATAGAATGTCGACAATGAACAAACCAATGAAGACAACTGAGCCATTGGATGTGATTTTGACGGGTAACCATCCAAAAACTTTTTCATATCCTCATGGATCAGCGTATGCCTGCTAATCTGAGACTGAAAATTTGTCAATTGATCGTTAGTAGGTAAATCTCCATATATCAATAAGTAAGCTACTTCCAGGAATGTAGATTTTTCTGCCAGTTCTTCAATTGGATAGCCACGATATTTTAAAATACCTAGTTCACCATCTAAAAAAGTTATTGCACTCTTCGTCGAGCCCGTATTCTTGTATCCAAAGTCTAAAGTGATATGACCTGTTAAATCTCTAAGTTTAGAAATATCAATAGCCTTCTCCCCTTCGGTACCTGTAATAACGGGGAATTCGTACACTTTTCCATCAATCTTAATTTCTGCAATATCTGACATATATATTCTTAAATTTATAAAAACAAACTTAACTAATCCATTCCGATTAGCCTTTAGCTTACTATAACAAAGCTGTTAAATTATTATTAAATGTGGGTCAAAACCAAGTAAGAATCTTAAAAATTACTTAACTGCTTTGATTTCTTCCAAAACTCGACCACACTCCATCATTTCATCCCCATAATATGGGTTTTGTATTTTCTTCTCTGAAGAAAGCCAGTCGCCCCCATCACCATTATTGGCCATAGGACAGTGCTGAACAAAAATAGCACCTTTAACTACATCCGCATGCTTAAACAATGCAATTACATCACTACTTAATGAAGTAAATTCTTTACGTTGCGTTTGGATATCTTTTGCTGTTGCAATCTTATCAGCGATTAACGAAGTACTTTCACAACCTTTGTAATTAGCAAGGTCTGTCTTAAGTATTGCCGCTGCTTTTTGCGCATCTTCAAATTTTGTACTCACCAGTGCATCCTTTAAAGAGATATAACCATTATATATGGCCTGAACTTTATTGTCTTTTAATTCCACGTCTGCTATGCCTGTCTCGACGACTTTTGACGTGGTGTCTGAATTCCCTGCTACTTTTTGATCTGTATTTGTGCAAGAAACTATCCCTGTGATCAGCACTACTGCCAGATATTTTCTCATGTTTCGTTTTTTTGGTTAAAATAGCATTTTAATTTTAAATAAATAAAAAAGCTCCTGAAAAAATCAGGAGCTTCTAACAATTTACTATAAAATTACTTATAATTTAAATCCATAAGCAATACGTAGTGCAACCTGACCCAAAGACGCGCCTTTAAATTCGGCACCTTCATAACGTAAACCTAAGTCTAATCCGTTGTCGAATCCATAACCAATTCCCGGAGCCCACAAAAAGGCTGTACCAGATCCCGACTCCGTACCGAAGCCTGCCCCAAGCTCTCCAGAAAAATAGGCGCTCTCCGCGAAGAAAACTTTAGCACCCGCTTTAACAGGGACCATTCCAAAACTACCGCCTCCGTAACTGTCTTTTAATGAAAAATTTGTATAACCTGCGGATAACATTCCAGAAATATTTGAACTGAAATCTTTTTGCAAACGTAAATCACCACCTATTGCAAGACTATATCCTTTTGATGTCGGCACACCAACATTAAGCCCCACACCTAAGCGCGTTGCTTTAGAATCACCCGATTGGGCATTTACATTAGTCGTGAAAAACAAAGCTACAACAGCTGCTGCTGAAGCTAAAAATCTAGTAGTTCTATTCATTTTATTGTTTCCTTATTATTTAATTAATACTACAGGTTAATCCTGTTTCATTTACAATCTCTCAAATGGCATGCCATGTATGTTAAGATTATATCTAAAATAAAAAAGCCCCTGATTTCCAAGGGCTTTTAAACTAATAAATTAAATTATAGATTACAATTTGTAAGCTATAAGCTAAACGTAAAGCAAATTGAGCGTTTTGTGGTCTGTAAGTAGATGAAGATAATTTTTGACATTCTTTGATTCCAAATGCAGCACCAGCTTCAGTTGATAAATATAAACCATTAAAAAAAACATGCCATTATTAGAATGGTGCTTTTGTAACTCATATCCTTGAGGCTATTAAATAAAATAACTTTTATCTTAATAATTAATCATTGCGATTGAAATGCTTTTCATACAATGACAAAGAATGAGCACTAAGCTCAGCTGTATTATCCGAATCTATCCAGTTTATTTCCACTCCATCCTTTTCCATTTTCCTGAAAAAAGTCATTTGTCGTTTTGCAAACTGACATATTGCGATACCGAGTCTTTGTTTCAATACACCATAGTCAATCTCACCGGACAGATAAGAAACAACAAACTTATATTCAAGACCATAGAAAATCAATTTCTCCTTAGAAACCCCATTCGCGATCAATTGCTCCACCTCTTCTATTAAGCCTTGCTTAAGCCTTAAATCCAATCTATTCAGAATCCTTTCTCTGCGTAAATTGACATCAGAAGCTAAGCCAATAACGCAAGGATCAAAAACAGGCCTTTCTATTTTTTCGAGTTTATTTTCTGTTAAATAAGAAGAAACTTCAATTGCTCTAATTAATCTCTTTCTGGAAGACAAATCAGTATGGGCAGTAAATTCATGAGAATATCCTGACAATATATCCCGCAGCTCCACAATATCAAGTCCTTCTACACTTCCTCTTAACGTAGCATTTTGTGGAATTGCCGTGTACTCATGATTTTGTAAAATGCTATGAATATACATCCCAGTGCCACCACATAATACTGGAATTACATTTTTATCAGTGATTATTTTAAAAGCATCATAAAAATCCTCCTTAAACTCATTTACATTATAACTCTCACCTGCTCTTTTAATATCGATTAAATGGTAAGGGATTTTTCTACCATTAATAACATACTCATCAAGGTCTTTCCCTGTTCCAATATCCATCCCCTCAAAAACCTGTCTGCTATCCGCGCTAATAATTTCTCCGTTCAAAGTGCTTGATAAATTGACAGCCAGCTTAGTCTTTCCAGACGCAGTTGGCCCCAGTATAACCAGAAGCGGCTTTTTATCCATTGTCATCATTCAAGTATAATATATATTTAAGGTTCCCGGTATTAAAGATAGGTAGGTATTCATTTAAAACCTCTTGTGCAGTAGATGGCAATCGATGAGGAAAGCATCTTTGAAGGTCAGTTTTATGCAACCATATTTGTGCTGGTGGGATTACATCAACCAATTTAAAACCCGATAACTCATAGGCATTACCGAGCGACCAGTCACGATCAGCATAACTCATTACATCATTTGGACCGATCATTTTAATAAAATGCTTCAATAGCTTTGTAAATCCTCCGGTAACCGTATACCCTATTAAGGTTGCAAAGCGAATCAACTCTACAGATTTATAATCAGGAGCAATCCTTTTCATCGGCCTGATATTACTAAAACAAGCAACAGCTACGATTTGCCCATCGATCTGTAAAGCAAATTTATACTTAGCTCTTGCAGAACCTTGAATATGATTGCTATTCAAAAAATCATCTGCCTCCTTTTGGTTGATGGTTATAATTTTGCCCTTACGTGCGTGCAATCGCTGATTTAAACCGAGAACAGACAGCACTCTACCTAATACCTGTTCCTGCTTGGTTAACCAAACATCTTCCCATAATTGCAATAAAGTTATGTTTTTAAGCTGATAGCTAGATTGTAGCTCAATCAATTCTTCCGGACTATAATCGTTCTCAAGGGCTATTAAATGAAGGACGACCTTATCATGACACCACAGCAGATCATATTTTTCATGTTCAACAGGCAATACGCTAATACCAATATCCTGGAGCGCAGTTAACACAGCATTCTTCCAACCCAAACTTATACCCAACCCTTTTCCTTATATAATCTATATCCTTCTGCCAATGCGTCTTCAATATGAGCCAAAAGCGATTCATCCAATTTTTTGATATGAAAACATGATTTTCCTTTTAATAACTTCAAAAGGGCAGGATCAAAAACATTTTTCATCTCAGGTTCTGCATATACCGGCATATAATAAAATCCAACATAATCTTTGCGTATCGTAACGGCTGCAAAATACATCTCATTCCTCTTTTTGCCAAAAGCAACCACCTCCATATCGCTCCACAAATCATAGTTAGTCTCGCTATTGATCCTGTTATTGAAGCCTAAAGTAGCATAGGGTTGCAATACTGCCCTGATAGTCTGAAATATTTCTATAAAATCTGTTTTCATAACTCTAAGATCAATCTACTAAAACAACACCTTGAAAGCCATATTGTTTAACCCTCAGTTCCTATTTATCAGACCACCATTCTTTTGAAGGGTAATTCTCATCTAAAATAACGGGCTCTCCCAACAAAGGCGTGGTAATTTTAAAGTTTTCTGATTGAGCCTTATTCACTGCCCTTATAATTGGTTCATTCCAGGTGTGCATAGCCAGCGTAAATTTACCCCAATGCACAGGGAGCAATACTTTTGCATTTAAATCCTGAGCCGCCTGTACAGTCTGCTCAGGGAACATATGAATCAATGGCCAGTAAGCATTGTATTGTCCACATTCCAATATAGCCAGATCAAAAGGCCCGTATTGATCCCCAGTTCGTTTAAAATGTGCATCGTAGCCCGAATCCCCACCTAAATACAACTTGTGCTTTGCGCCTTGTAATATAAATGCCGACCATAAAGTTTGATTTCTCTTAAATAGCCTTCCGGTAAAATGACGAGCTGGTGCAGCGGTAAATTTTAAGCCATTAGTGATGGATTCTTCGCCCCAGGCCAGTTCCACTATTTTATCAACAGGTATCCCCCAATGTTCCAGATGCGTGCCTGCTCCTAACGAAGTAATAAAAACCTGGGTCTTATCTTTCAGTTTTAAAACACTTTGATAATCCAGATGATCATAATGATCATGGGTAATCAAAACGATGTCCAAAGCAGGAAAATCCTCAACCTTAATAAAGTTTGTCCCTTCGTAATTTTTTGAACCAATAAATGATATCGGTGAAGTACGCTCGCTGAAAACCGGATCCACCAAAATTTTAACCCCATCGATCTGCAAATAATACGAAGAATGGCCAAACCAAATTAACTTGGTTGCGGTAGTTTCCGAAAAATCTGGTGTAACATGAGGAAGTTCATGCTTAGGTGTACGCTCTTCATTTCCTTTTATCATCGCAACAATCATATCCCAATAACTTACACTATCAGGTTTCATTGGGGTGGGCGATAAATTTTCTAAGGTCCCATCTGCTTTAAAATTAGCCAGTTTTTTCAACCGTTCCAAACGAGCCCCCCCTGGAGTTTTACCAAAGACAGGTAAGTTTAACACCCATACGATAATTATAGCCAGAACTATTATAACAACAAAAATGGAATACATAAACTTCTTCATTTATACAACACTGCAAAAATTCAAATTAATCAACCTTCGTTGGCTCTTGTGGTGCAGGTGCCAGCTTCGCTGCCAATGTATTTCCGGCAAGCAAAAGCTCGTTGGTAATGGTCGTCGTATAATCTGCGATTTCCGCTTTAAAATCGACCACAGAAGCACCTGTACGAATTTCTTCCAAACGCTTTTCCCATTGCCCAGTCAATTCTGCCTGTGCAATTTTCTGATCTTTCACCACATCATATACCGCCAATCCTTTCGCTGTAGGCACCAGGTTACGCTTTTCCCTCGAAATATATTCCCGGTTAATTAATGTCTCTATGATTGAAGCTCTCGTGGCAGGCGTACCCAAACCACTATCCTTCATTGCATACCTCAACTCCTCATCCTCAATATCCTTACCCGAAGTCTCCAGCGCCTTCAACAACGAAGCTTCGTTGTACATCGCTTTCGGCTTGGTTTGCTTTTCTAACAAAGCCTTATTGGTAATCGGTAATTCCTCACCTTTTTTCACCTTAGGTAAAGCAGGGTTATCCTCATCCTTTTTCTCATCATCCGTTTCATTGAAAACCGAACGCCATCCCGCAGAGCGAATTACAGTACCATTTGCCACAAACAAAGAGCCTGACTCAACAGATATCTTGGTAATTTCTTTCACACATTCCTGATGAAAAGCCTCAAGCATCCGTCCAACTACCATATCATAAACCGCCTGCTTATCGCCACTTAATTGATATGGTGACTCACCAGTAGGCAAAATAGCATGGTGATCCGTTACCTTCTTAGCATTTACGCTTCGTTTATTCAATGGGATCGTCAACAAAAACTCAGCTTGCTTACCAAAATCCGGATGTACTTTTAACTTATCAATCAAATTAGGAACACCGGCGTATACATCATCACCAATATACCTACTACCTGTACGTGGATAGGTAACCAGTTTACTTTCATACAAGCCCTGTAGCAAATTCAAAGTCTGATCAGCCGTAAAACCCTTACGCTTATTCGCCTCCTGCTGTAAACTACTTAAATCATGCAGCAGTGGAGGTGGTTCTTTTCTAGGTTTAGCTTCAACACTTAAAATCTTACCGCCATTACTAAAACCTGATGCAACATCCTCGATTTTAGCAAGTAGCTCTTCTGCATCCTCTTTTTTGTCGAAATTATTTACAGACATAGCTCTAAACAGTTGTCCGTCTTTATCCAATTGTATAGCCAGCTGATAATACAACTGTGGCACGAAGTTTTTAATTTCCAGATAGCGCGAGCAAATCATGGCTAACGTTGGTGTTTGTACCCTTCCTAGCGATAAAACAGATCTGTTTCCTGCCGATATACTCAATGCCTGTGTAGCGTTCATGCCCACCAGCCAATCCGACTCCGAACGGCAATGGGCTGAGTTAAACAAAGTATCGTAATCAGTACCCGGTTTTAAGTTTCTAAAACCCTCTTTAATAGCCTCATCAGTTTGCGAAGAAATCCACAGTCTCCGAAAAGGCTTTTTACATTTCAAAAAATAATAGATATAACGGAAAATCAGTTCACCTTCCCGCCCGGCATCCGTCGCAACTATAATCTCTTCAGCTTCATCAAATAACTTTTTAATGATATCAAGTTGTTTTCGTACACCAGGATCTTCGACCATACCATCCTTAGTTTTGATTTTCCGGATGGCAAGTTTAAATTTCTTTGGCAACATCGGTAAATGCTGTCTTCGCCAGCCAATAAAGCCGTAATCCTGAGGAGGTGCCAATTGCAGTAAATGCCCAAATGCCCAGGTAAAAGAATAACCTTTTCCCTCTATATATCCATCCTTTTTAGTTGTAGCACCGAAAACCTTAGCCAATTCACGTCCCACCGAAGGTTTCTCTGCAATAACAATCTTCATAATTATTCAAAAATATCTAAACCAATCTTAAATGTATTACAATGCGCATCAACAATATCTTTTATGTTTGGTGAATACCCACCGCCCATACTTACCTGAACAGGTAGTTGATTGTCTTTACAAAATTGCAATACCATCCTATCTCTTTCTTTACAGCCCGCCTTACTCAAAGCCAGTTTCCCCAGCTTATCACTTTCCAATACATCAACACCCGATAGATAGAATACAAAATCAGGGTTATGCGCCAAAAGCATTGGAAGTGCTTTACTTAATTTTTCTAAAAATTCCTGATCGCTGATACCATCTTCCAAAGCAATATCCAGGTTAGAAACTTCCTTTCTAAATGGAAAGTTCTTGTCCCCATGCATTGAAAACGTAAATACCCTATCTTCATTACTAAAGATCTCAGCAGTTCCATTACCTTGATGAACATCTAAATCTATAATTAAGATACGACTAGCCAGACCATTATTTAACAAATAATTAGCAGCAATAGCCTGATCATTTAACAAACAAAATCCTTCTCCCCAATTACTTCCCGCATGATGCGTACCACCAGCTACATTAAATGCGATACCATGCTGTTGTGCATACAAAGCTCCATCAATCGTCCCTTGAGCAATCCTAACCTCTCGTTCAACCAGTTGGCTACTTAAAGGGAAGCCTATTCTTCTTTGCTCCTTCGCCGGCAGCGTCAAATCCTTTAACTGATTCCAGTATTCCTTTTGGTGCGATAGCAAGACCACATCCTCTTCTAAAGGCTCAGGTGCAAACAGATTACTTGCGGTAATGACGCCCTCATGTAATAACTGCTCAGGAATCAGCTCATATTTAACCATTGGAAAACGATGTCCTTCAGGCAAAGGATGCGCATACAAGGGATGCCATGCGATCTTAACCATCTTATCTTAAGATCTCCCCAACATGCTTTTCTATATTGTTGCAAATCTCGTTAACTGGCAAGTCATTAGCATCTTCTCCAAAAGGATTCTCTATCTCTTCAGCAATCAACTCCAAACTGGCTAGCACATACAATATGAAAGGAACAATAGGAACTACAAAGTATCCCAAACTGAACACCCATCCAAAAGGTAAAGTAATCACATAAATAAAGATGAATTTCTTTATAAAAGCGCTATAAGAATATGGAATTGGCGTATTTTTAATACGTTCACAGCCTCCACATAACTCCGTAAACTGCTGAACATCTGCATTCAATATAATGAGTTGTTCGTTAGTAATCTCACCATTAGCTTGTAATTCAAAAATTCTGGACGATATACTTGCGGCTACCTGATTGGGAATGTGCTTACCGCCATCTACTTCAATCAAAAGGCTATTTTTACCAAAATACTGTTTCTCTCTTAAATGCTCCTGCAATGCAAACGCATACTTAGGGATAGCATAATCAAAAAACTCCATGTGGTTTTCACTTAGTTTTAATGATTTTATTTTAATCGCAAAATTACGGCTCACATTCGTTAATCCACCTAAAAGTCTGCGACCTTCCCACCATCTATCATAGGATGTATTGGTCCTAAATACCAACAACATAGAGATCACAAAACCCAGCAGGTTATGCATCATCCCAATGTTTTTAACATAAATCGTCTCCGCCAATTTTAAGTAGTTTAGCTCCAAAAAAGCGATAACACCAGAAAACACAGCTACACTAAGCATCAATGGCCACAAAGTCCGGATCGTATCCGCCTTATGTACATGAAATATAAAAGTTATCCAATCCTTTGGATTATAGTTTATCATATTATTTTGCCTTTTCTAATGCTAAAATACGCATTAGGCTTTAACTATTTAAGGAGCTTTTTGCTAATATCCAGCAACAAAGTTCCTGTTGTAAAAACATCTTCGTAAGAGTTGTACAAAGGAACTGGACTTAACCTGATCACATTAGGCTCCCGCCAATCGCCAAGTACATTATTAGCAACTAACTGTTCAAAAACCTCTTTTCCCTTTTGCTTTGCAATGATCGAGACCTGTGCTCCACGATCTGCTTGACTTAGCGGAGTAATGATCTTATATTGCTCCTCTCCCAACGCTTTGTTCACCTCATTTATAATGATAAACAAATAGCTAGTTAAAGTTTTACTCTTATTTCTTAATGGAGTGATAAACCCTGCTTTTTTAAAACTTTGAAGAGAAGCATAGTACAACGCCATTGGCATAACCTGCGTACAACTTACCTGCCAACCATCAGCACCAACTTCCGGTACAAAGCCCTTTTCCATTTTAAAACGCTGCTGTTCCTGATAACCCCACCATCCCGCAAAACGGTTCAACGTAGTATCAGAGAAATGCTTTTCATGTACAAAGATGCCACTTATACCACCCGGACCTGAATTCTGATATTTATACGAACACCAACACGCGAAATCAATATCCCAATCATGCAATTGTAAAGGGACATTTCCAGCCGCATGCGCCAAATCAAAACCAACAACTGCCCCCGCAGCATGTCCCGCTTTCGTTATGGCCTCCATATCGAACCATTGTCCGGTAAAGTAGTTTACTCCTCCAAACAACACCAATGCAATTTCATCACCGTTTTCAGCAATTGCAGCCGTAATATCTTCTGTCCGTAAGGTATACTCACCTTCCTTAGGAGCCACCTCAATAATTGCGGTAGCAGGATCATAGCCATGAAAGCGAACTTGACTTTCTATAGCATACTGATCTGAAGGAAAAGCTCCAGCCTCCATAATGATCTTAAAACGACCAGCAGTCGGCTTGTAAAAGCTAACCATCAACAAATGAAGATTTACCGTCAATGTATTCATCGGACAAACCTCAGCCGGATTTGCACCAACGATGGGCGCCATCATTTTTTTGAGTTCTTTATGATAAAACATCCAAGGTGTCTCCCCTTCAAACCAACCTTCTACAGCATAATTCTGCCAATTGTTTAACTGTTCATCTAAAACCTGACGTGCAGCTTTAGGTTGAAGTCCTAAAGAATTACCACATAGATAAATAAACGGCTTTCCATTTTGTTGGGGAAACAAAAAATCTTGTCTTAAATCGCGAAGTGGATCAGCCTGATCCAGCGCCTGAGCGAATGCTAAATTGTTTTCAAAATTCATTTGTTTCAAATATCCGTAAAAAACAGGGATAAATAAATCAGCTCAATCATTTTGTTATCCACACTTTTCTCCTTACTCCTTTTATAAATTCCCTTTAACCACAGCAGCACCTAATAAAAAAAAGGCTGCCTTTTTGGGCAGCCTTTAAGCAAATTCAAATGTGTTATATCAATTTTAAGCGTTTACGCTCTTTTTAAAGCTTAAGCTAGGATACATTGCCATTATACCAAACATTACTGTTCCATAAACCAATGTACCATATAAGAACTTCAATTCGAAAGGAATTGCTGCTACTAAACAAGCCCCAAAACCAGCCAATGTAGATGGATACAATCCAGGAACATACATTGCACTAATATCAGAAACAATCCAGTGAATCAGGACTACCACAATTGTTGACAATACTAAATTTTGAACATTTATCTTGTTAAGCAATTGCTTACTAGCAAAAACCATCGCGATAAAAGCGATATATGTCCAGTACCATCCCGGGTAAAAGAAACCAAACCCAGATGTTTGAGCTATAAAAATATCACTGATCAATAATACTAATAAAGGAAAACCAAATGCCTTGGCAGAACTATTAAAGTATGCACCACCAAACAAGGCAATCGCTCCTACCGCCGAAAAATTGGCAATATCTTTAAAATTATCAGAGTAAGGTGCCGCTACGCGGAAAATGCTAACAAGTACAACTATTGATAATAGAATTACTGCACTCGGATTAAATCTAGATCCAGACATGTTCATTATAATTTATAACACAAAGTTATATTATTTATATGGAATTTTAATGGAATACAAACATTGCAGGGAAATAATAACCGCTGTAAGGGATCTGTTTAATAAATTGCCCTGTCGCTGCATCATGAAAATAGATATTGTTAACCTCATAATTTGCACCATAACCATCCTGCACCGTAGTCGTTACAATTTGATTGGTTTGCGGATTATAACCTAAGCTCTTTCTATAAAACGACTGCTTATCAGGTGTAGTAATAAACGGCTTATCCAGGGATGATTTGTTACCCTCAATATATTTATACAACTCTTTACCCCCACCATAGTTCGGTGACTTCAATAAAAACACAGTATTATCCTTATTAGAGGCTACAATTGGTGAAGAGAACCAGGTAAACCATGTCGTTGCAGGAGTAAATGGCAATTCAACACTATCAGTTTCCAATGTCTGCGGATTGGAGCTATATAAGAATTTTGCTTTGGTATACCATACTTTTTGGTTAGGTGTTTGCGCAAAGCCTAAAGTAACTCCAGCCACCTTCTTAACCACAGTAAGGTCTTCCGCATTGTAAATAATAGCACCAGCCGATTGATTAAGCACATAGATGTATTTACCTGCTTTTAGCATATCTCCAGTCTGGCCTGTAGCACCCAGTAATTTAAACGAAGGCTTATAAGTTTTGAGATTAATCATATAAACACCATCACTAGCACTCAATAAGCCTCTATTTTCGTCTAGACCCACAAAAGCACGCCAATCGTAATCCGTTGATCCTGGAATACGGCCAACCTCTTTAAGTGTTTTTGCATCGGCAATAACAACAGGCCCTCTAGCCTTACTTACCACATATAAATTATGGTTAAACTCAGCAGCAAACTGCACAGTCGAACTTGTTGGGGCAAAACCCTGACTATTTGGGTTCTCTTTCTGAAATACACTGTCCTTTAATGTCCCCGATACATTATCAAAGAAACTTACCGACCCTGTACCGTGGCCAAACCAGCCTTCATTGATTACAAAAAAACCATTTTCATACTTACCGGCTACTGGTAACTCGTCTTTAACATTGTTATCTTTTTTACACGAGGCTAAAGCACTTGTAATCAATAATGCAAGTCCTGCATTTTTTAATTTTCTAGTATTCATTTATTTGTTAAGTAATTTTTGATTTGTGTTTTAAGAGCGCTTTATTTTGATAAGAAAGCGATTACTTTACTAAACTCATATCAGCAACACCGAGTACTTCTGTCGACAGCTCGCCTAACCAGCCCATATTAGCTTGTATACCTGTCTGAATTTTAATAAAATCGACACCTGCCAGTGATACTTTTTTACCATTCTTATCTACAGCATTGCTGATATCAATCTTATCTCCACCAGTAAGGTTATCAGCATATCCCCATGCAAACGGAGCGCTTGTGATATAACTAGGATTTGTCATATTGATATTAGTAGATGGTAATATTGAACCTGTCAACGTATACTCATTTCCAGTTACCCATAGTGGAAAATAACTCTGTTTGTGAAAAGTGTTTGTAGCTACAACACCAGTATTACCATCGCTATCTTTCCATGGAATTGGAGCAGTATCTGGTGTAGGTCTGGTATAGGTAACGGAATAATTTCGTTTATAACCGGTTTTTCCAAATTCGCTTCCTGCTACTTCATACCAGGTATCATCAGGTTTTCCATTATTATTCTCGTCTTGCATTACCCATACAATTCCTGGTTCAGCAAAGTTTGACTGTGGGTTACCATAAACAATAATATCTTCCTTTTCAGCAACATTAAGCACAGTATGATCAAATCCCAATATGATAGAACCACCCCAAGAACCTAGACAAACCATCCCTTTTTTTCCAATGATACCCTGTGCACCTACTAAAGTTCCAATTGCGTCATTGATAAACTGTCCGGGGGCAGGATTATATTCAAATAACTGACTCACATACATAGAGCTTTCTGGAGTAACTGGTCTGATTTTAGCACCTACTTCTGGAGCAGGCTCGGTCTTATCTTTTTCACAAGCAGTTAAGGTGCTTGCGATTACAGATGCCAAGAAAAGGTAATTTTTAATTTTCATAATATTTAATTTATTGTTAAGTGTTGATTAGATTATTTGTAAACAAATGCGATATGAGCGGGAATATCTCCAGTTTCGACAGACCACTTCCTTTTTCCGGTATTTTTGTCGAAACAATACAACCTGCCTGGCGAAACGTAGTCCCTGGCATCGGTTACATATACATCCTTGCTAATCGGGTTAATAGCAATTCCATACGGAATCATGATATTTTTATCTGTCCCATCAGTTATAAACTTTTGATTCGTTAGCACCTCATCCTTTACATTCAGAATACCATAACTAATCTTATTCTCACCAGTTAGGTAACTAAATTCGGTGCTATAGAAATATGCCCGATCACCATCTATAGCCAAATTACTCACGCCAATATCAAAGGTCTTCTTAACAGTTTCAGTTTTGGTATCAATCACAAAAAGTTTGGAAGGAGTATCGTAGTAATCCCCTCTAGAAGTCACATATAAATCTCCATACTGATCTGCCTTAAGGCGATGTAGATTAATAGCCACATCAATATTTTTAACGACTTGAAGGGTATTCAGATCTATTACCGAAACTGTTCTTTCATAGTTTGGGGGACTGTAACCACCGGAGTTCGCAACATATAGTTTTTCGCCAACTATAGCCATTTCTTCCGGTTGCCGGCCAACTTCTACCCTTTTTACCTCATTCAATGTAGTCGTATCGATACATACCACTACTCCTTGTGGCGCTTTAGGATCGCCAACTTCACCTAAATAAGCACTTACATAAGCCTTACCTTTACTGAAGCTGACATAACGGCAATTAAGCACATCAATCTGCTTAATTTTTTTACCTGTTTTAACATCCAACACCTCTACCTTATTGGACACATTAACTACTACATATAATTTAGAACCATATACAGAGATATCATTCCCAACATCCCCCAATCCTTTTACCACTTCAGGATTGGCTTTGCCATAGATATTTTTTTTATAAAGCCCCTGATGAATATCAAGGTAATCCAATGAAGCCTTGTTCATATTCATGTTTCCTTCGTTGAGCAGGTAAAAGCCTTTTACCAGACTTGAAGGGTCCGGAACGATTGCTTCTATTTCATCTTTTACCGGGGCTAAATCCTTTCTACAGCTTGTTTGCACTAGCACAAAAAGCAGAGCAGAGGATAAAAAATAGAGTTTTCTTTTGTTCATCATTAATAGGAATAAGATAGAGTGAAACGATATGACCTGCCGGGCATAGGGAAATTGGTAATAACGGCGTAATTCTGGTCCAGTAGGTTATTTATTTCGGCAGAGAATTTGATCTTCTTATCGCCAATAGATTTACGGTAATGAAATGCAATATCATGCGTATACCAGGGCTGTACGTAGTTGGCAGCAATATTTGCGCTCTGATCGTACCTTTCACCTGTATAAATATAACTGTAATTCATACCCATGTTTCGCCAGTCCAATCCCCCAATAACAGAACCGCTGTGAACAGGCGTATAAGGAATTTGATTTCTATAGTTTAGCGTTACATTGGTTACATTAAGCGCCTGCTGATAAGTATACGTAAGCCCTGCATTAGCACTTAAGCCATCAGTAATTTTCCAGATAGATTGCGTATTTACATCCAGTCCTTTTATTTCTACCAAACCTAAATTCTGCATACTCCATCTAAAGAGATTTGCTCCGGGAACAGCAACAATCTTATCCTTTATCTTATTGTAGTAAGCGTCCGATTGTATACTGATCTGACTTAGCCAATTGTTCTCAAACACCTTTATGTAAGTAAAACCTGCATCATACTGCTTGGTATATTCTGGTTTAAGAAAGGTGCTACCAATAAAAGTATAGTAGAGATCATTAAAAGTAGGCATCCTGAATATGTGCTTATAAAATGCACGCAAGCGAAATTCTTTTGAACCAAAAGGCTGCAAGGAGGCCATTACAGTTGGGCTAAGCTCAGTTTTGTTACCGGCAGAGTAATATTGCTTCACTTCGTCATTCACAAGAGTTCCCAATAAATTGGCCTGAATATTTAATCGGCTTAAATGAATTTCAGTAGCCAGAGCAATAAGAACGGTTTGTCTGGTAGGATATGGAAACCGATACAAATTAGCATCTAAAGTATTCCGCTGATAATCTCCAGATAAAACAACATCCCATAAGGAATTGATTTTATATCGGTTAGCCAAAGTCAGGTAAAACTCTTGCTGCTTGTAGATATTATTGGTTAGCCCTTCATCCTTAACAATATTGGGATCCAGGTATCTTGAATAATCGTTTGCATATTTTACAGATGCCATTAAGTTATACCTGCCCGCCTCTTTTTTATAGTTACCCTGAACAAAAAAGTTCCGGTTCCATAAGCGCTGACTGAAATCGTAGACATTGTTAACGATCGCTCCTGGTAAACCCTGCTCGTCATTGTAAAAATAAACCTTAGCACTCCATACACTACTATCGGCCAACTTACCATATAATCCCCCCTCCAGTCGCATGGTTTCTATATCTCCATTTTTCCTGACTAGCGTTGTATCATATGTACCATTGGTATCATAAAATTTATATCTCCCATTCGCACTTTTATACTCCGCACTTATTGAACTGTAAATTTTATCGTTTACTTTCTTTTGCCAACGTACAGCAGGATTAATTAAACCGAAAGAACCTGATTTAAGTGTTGCAGTTAAATGATCAGACTGCCCCTTTTCAAAAACAGGCTGTTTTGCATTAAGATATAAAGAGCTCCCAGAAGCAAAACCTTTAGCAGATTGAAAGATTGTACTCTTTTGGCCATTGTAAAGTTCTATTTCTTCGATGTTATCTAATGAAAACTTTCCGAGATCCACCTGCCCATTTTGTGCATTCCCCAGTTGTACCCCATCATAAAATACAGCAGTATGATTGGTGCCCATACTTCTTACGTTGATGGTTTTTAAACCTCCAATGCCCCCATAATCTTTTAGCTGTACACCAGAGAAAAAGCGAACTGCATCTGCAACAGACAAACTGTTTAAACGTTCCAGCTCCGCTCCTGATAGAACCTGCAAGGGCGTGGAAGAAGTCTGCCTGCGTGTAATCTTCACCCTGCTGATCTGAACTTCTTTAAGCTGCTTTACTTTATTTAAAGAATCCGATTTTACGGCTTTGACAACACCAGTTTGTGCCAGCAGATTTGCAGGCATAAAAAAGTTGGACCAAAAAAAGGCCATAAAAGGCAATAAAGCACAATTTATGCCCCTAAAGGCATGGTTGTTTCTTATCATTTTGTTGTGAGTATTACCCACAGCAAACAGTTAGATTAAGGAAATGAAATACAATAAATAAGCACTCACTCCTAGCTTCAATCCCCGAAAGCTATGAAATCATAAAAGCGAATGGCAGGTCTTCTGACTTACTCCCGGATATTCTGCCTTCCCATTCTTCACCGTTTAAGATTTAGAAAAGTGGCTTCGATTTGAATACCGTTATAGAGCTTACAGCTGCGGGACAGTTACGGAATTACACCGTATTCCCTTTTAATCCAGATAAGTTAATCTTATCGGGAACCAAAAGCGCTGCGAAGGTACTTAATATTAAACTACCAGCAAACAATAAAAACGAAAAAGCCCCTTTTGCTTTTATACAAAAGGGGCTAATCTATTAAAATCTATATTTTATTTAATCGTAAAGCTTACACCAGCATTCACGTTAAAGCCCATACTGTTGTAGCCATAAAACTCAGTATACTTCTCGTCTAAAACATTCTTGAAATCTGCAAATAGCTTCACATGTTTTTTAACCAAAGTATACTCGCCATAGAAGTTCAGCAATTTATAAGCCGGAAGATCTACAATCACAAATTCATTAAAGTTACCATCAGAACGCTTACCATTATACTTAAAGAAAGAACTTAGGAAAAGATTTTTAGTAGCTTGAACACCTGCATTAATACCAAAAATATGCTTTGGTCTACGGATTAGATAATCAGAAACCTCATTGGTAACCACATTATACTCATTCCCCTCTACATAAGCATAATATCCATTAAGACTAAATGCACCAAATTTCACAGAAGGCTCCGCTTCAAAACCTTTTACCTTTTGGCGCGCCTGATTAATATATCCCACATTTCCGTATACAATTGCATTGGTTAAGTCTCTTTTAAAACCAGCAACACGCAAAGCATATTTACGCTCAGCAAAGCTGAAGTCAACACCCGCTTCATAGTTTTTAGAATTCTCAGGTTTAAGGTCCAGATTAGCACCATATAGTCCAAATAAATTCTCCAGCGTAGGCGTTCTAAACGCGGTTGAAATGGTACCATAAAGCTTAACTTGCTTTACTACGTTAATGGATGGAGTAATGTTGTAAGTATAATTTTCGCCATATTGTTTATGTTTATTGTAACGTCCGCCAATTTCTAAATTAAAAATGCTCAAGTCATGTGCAAATACCGATGCATAAGTACTAAATAAGTTTGTAGACACACTTGGTCCAGAATTGGTTTTAGAACTCGTAGCCCTATTGTCCAAGCCTACTAAAACATCAATATTACTGCCTAGTTTTTGATTGTAAAACAAATCAACAAGATGTAACTTACCCTCTCCAAGACTTGAGGTACCTGAAGTAATAGCGCCAACTGAAGATGTTTCATAGCTATAGTTGAAGTTTAGTTTTCCAGTTCCAAAATTATACCTTGAACTTATACCTCCATTAAAATGCTTAATCTTAGAATTATTGGTAAGATTATCTTTGTATCCACCCCCATCAAAATCATAATGACCATAAAAATAACGTAGAAATGGGCTAATGCTAAAATTATCTGTAGCCTGCAAAGAGAAATTTGCATTAACCGCTCCCGTTTTATTACCATCTTTTTCAAATGGAACCGTGTTACCGGCAGGTTCAGCAGCTTCCGAAAAACCATCAGTCTTACCTTGAGTATAAGCAATGTTATAAGAGAACTTATCCACGTTAGCACTCATACCAATAGTACCTTTATACGTTTTATAAGTTCCATAACTAGCTACACCATACACACTATTTCCGGCATCCTTACCTTTTTTGGTTACGATATTAATCACACCAGCTACAGCATCAGAACCATATATAGTTGACTGGCCACCTTTTAAAATCTCAATATGATCAATCTGGTCTATAGAGAACATGCGGAGATCAAATGCGCTTCCTGAACCAGCAGGGTTACCTACCAAAATACCATCGATCAATACAACGGCATAAGAACTTCCGGCGCCCCTCATAAATAAGCTCTTGTTTAAGCCTGCATTTGCAGTTGCCCCTCCAACTATAAGTCCGGCTTGCTCATTTAACAGCTCCACCAGATTTTTACCCTGACTCCTGTCCAACACTTCCCTACCTATAATGGTAACAACCTTACCCGTCTGCGATTGCTTCTGGTCATTCTTAGTAGCTGAAATAACTACATTATTGAGGTCGATAGTTTCCTGAGCACGTAGAGTTCCTATAACACCCAGCTGGATTATACCAGCGCTCATTGCAATTAATAGTTTATTATTAATTTTCATTTTATATTGTTTTTGTTTGTGAGCTTTTTTACCCACAGCAAACAGATAGATCAAGGAAATGAAATACAATAAATAAGCACTCACTCCTAGCTTCAGTCCCCGAAAGCTATGAAATATTATTACTTATGGCAGGTCTTCTGACTTACTCCCGGATATCCTGCCTTCCCAATCATCGTTCTTTTGACAGAATCTGAAAAGTGGCTTCGATTTGAACACCGTTATAGAGCTTACAGCTGCGGGACAGTTACGGAATTACACCGTATTCCCTTTTAATCCAGATA
>RCUH01000114.1_pt1 | contig 130545 bp, 96 predicted proteins | sample 2166191 | NCBI WGS metagenome assembly RCUH01 (sample SAMN09932848, study PRJNA488358) | compost metagenome | feature: garden; material: soil; isolation source: compost soil in an enriched community after 214 h of incubation | place: Germany: Experimental Botanical Garden Goettingen | collected...
GCTCGTCAGGCTCATAACCTGAAGGTCGCAGGTTCAAATCCTGCTCCCGCACCCAGTGATACCTCACACCCGGACGTGAGGCTCTGATCTACAGAAACCCCATGGCTCCTGGCCGTGGGGTTTTCTGCTTTCTGCGTGCCGCCCAGGCCCAGCAGGACGGCCAGGCTGCCGTGAACCCGCAGGTCGAACTTGCCCAGGCCTTCCAGCGGCATGAAGTCCACGCGCTCGATCAGCTTGCGCAACTCGGTGCGCAGATCCTCGCCCGTGTCGCCCTCCAGGGCCTGCTGCAGATCTTCGGCCAGTCGCTGATAGGCCTCGGCCACGCCAGGGTGCAGTTGCACGGTCTGGGGCGCAGCTTCAGACAGCAGGGCGTTCAGCTCCTGCCGGCGTGCTTCCAGTGGCGCGGTTCGCACCTTCAGCGTGTTCAGGTCGACGACGCCCTCCATGAACATGACCTGGGCCCGCTCCAGCTGCCGACCGATCTCGAGCAACTCATTCTCCATAGGCGCCCGATGACGCTTCCCGTCGCCGCCGACGGTCGGTTCATCCGGCGCCATGCGACGGGCCGCCTCAACCTGTCCGGCGGACAGCTGGTCTTCGCCATTTCCGGCGGGACCGAACGTTGGCGGTCAAGCTGTGGCGATAGCGGAAGCGCGGCGCTCGCAGCGGTTGACGAGGCCTATGCTGTCTCGGTGCAGGGGCGATCGCTTCGCCTCGAAAGCGGTCCTTCGCGCTGGACCTTCACGCGGAATTAAGGCTCGCTCTGGATTTGCGCGCCAGACCAGACCAGACCAGACCAGACCAGGCTAGGCGAGCGCCGCCTTCACCTAGCTCGGCCTTACGGCGACGACGGCGCCGCAGCGCATGAATCCGCTCGCAAACAGCCCGCCTCCGAGAGGCGCGTGGAGATGTGGAACGGCACGTCCGCTTCGCAGTCAGCGCATTGTCGAGATCAGTCGCTGATCGACCGACAGCATAGAAGCCCTTGGACATGATCCAGATCGCCGCGACGAGATAGAGCACGCGACGGCCTCCTAGTTCGTCGCACCGGCATCCGTTTTCGTCGCAGGAATCCAGACTGGACGAGGCGATGACCGGGTTGGTCTCAACGATAATGCGGGGTCGGCTCGGCGCGCCTAGGTCGAAACGGTTCGCGGGATCGGCCCGCACCGGAGACAGACCATGAGCCATCGCTCCAGCGCCGGCGCGCTCCTCGCTCTCGCCATGACCGGCGCTTTGATCATGCCTGACACAGACGCCGATCCGTCGGCCCCGGCCGCCGAATGCCCGGCGCCTGAGGCCAGGAAGAAGAGCGGCCTGGGCGGGCTGCTGGGCGCGGCCGGTCGCGCCGGAGCCGGCGACTTCCTGGGCCGTGGCCTCATTCCGGAAGGCGACGCGGCGAGAGCCGTCGGGGAGGTCGCCCAGCGAGCAATCGAAGCGGCCGGAAACGGCGCGGAGGCGCAGGAAAGAGCATGCCCACAGCCACGCGACCGCTCCCCGCAGCGCGACCAGCCGCAGCAACGCGAATGGCGCGCGGTCGATTGAGCCGTCCAGTTCGGGAGACAGCAACATGATGCTCCGAAAAAGCCTTGCGGCCCTTCTGTTCGCGTCCGCTGCGGCGATGCCCATGCTCGCCGCGCCGTCGAATGCTTCTGCGCAATCGTCGTGGACGCCGAGCGCCGATGATCTCGGCAACTCCGGCAAGGTCGGTCTCGTTTTCGAAGGCGAATGGACGACGAACGCCGGCCGTTTGCGTCTCTCGCGCGACGGCGCGGGGGACATTGATCTCTTTAAAGGCGAACTGTGGACGGGAAATGCCCCCGCTGCGGCCTATCTGTTCGAAGACCTGCTCCCCGACTCCAACGGCGGAATGAGCGGCGTCTGGCGGCCCAGTGGATCGTCCGAACGTCGTCCCGTCTATTTCAGCCTGAACCGCACGGACGGCGATCGCTTCGTCGCGGGGATGGACGGTTGGGCCGGCGGCGAACTGACCGGACGTCGAGGCTATGACGGACCGATCCCGCCCAACAAACCCGCTCCGCGACCGTCTTCGCCTGTCCCGTCAACGCCTGCACGCCAGGAGCAGGCCCCCATACCCCAGGTGCCGAGCGCCCCGGCCGCGGACGGCTTCAAGCCGGTCGGCAAGTTCGACGTGCGCCTCGACAGGGTGGTGGCCGAAGGACGCTACTGGCACGTCTATCTGACCTTGCGCAACGCGGCGTCCCACTCGCTTGTCCAGGCGCAGGGCGTCGATGTGCGGCTCGAAGACAGCGACGGCATCGGGGTCGAGAGCGGCCAGGCGGTGCGTGCGCGACCGGGTCCGCCCGAGCTTTTCGGCTCGCCGCCGCCGACGACCCGGCCCGGTGGGACGCTGCCGGTCAAGTTCGTGTTTGACAAACGCGAGGGCGCTGATCCCATGCGGATTCTGGTCCTCGAGGGCGAGCACGAAGCCGTTTTCAGGCTCGGGTGATCGCCATGCTCCTTGCCTCTATCCTCGCTTCGGTCGCCGTCGTGGCCGCGCCGCTCTCGCCCGCCCTCGATCCGGAAACCGTCGCCGCTGTCGAGCAGGTCGCCCGCGACTATGTCGACGGCCAGCTCGAGGGCGACGCGGCCCGTGTGGCGCGATCGATCCATCCTGACCTCGCCAAGCGCGCGGTCGCCAACAACGGCGAGGCTACGTCGCGCGAGGTGTTCCCGCTTCGCCGCATGTCGGCCGACGAACTCATCGAACTGACCGCCGAGGGCGCGATCAAGACGCCTCGTGACAGCTGGCGACGCTCGGTAACGGTGCTCGACATCGCCGGCGACGCCGCTGTCGTTCGGGTCGAGACCCCCTGGTTTGTCGACTTCTTCCATCTCGGCCGGTTCGGCTCGCGCTGGATGATCGTCAACGCGCTGTGGTGGCCCAAACCCGCCACCGCACCCGCCGCCCAAACGCCCTCCAACTGAGAAACACGATGCGCATCGCCTTCGTCCTTATCGCCAACCTGCTCGCCGCCAGCCCGCTCGAAATTCTGCCCAGCGGCCACCCCGTCGTCGAAGTGAGCCTGGACGGCTCGGCGCCCCTGCGCTTCGTCATCGACACCGCCGCCAGTCGAACGACCATCCTCCCCAGCCTGCGGGCGCAGATGCCGGACTTGGCGGCGGAGAAGGTGGAACGGCCGCTGAACGGCGCGTCGGGCGTGACCGAGATTGAGATGGGCACGGTCGATCGCCTTGCGACCGACGGCAAGGAATTCCGCTCGGTCCAGACGATCCTGCTTCCGCCGAGCCCGGTCGATGGGTTGGGCGTGGATGGAATTCTGGGCGCCGACATCATCGCGGACTTCGCGGTCGAACTGGATGCGCCTGGCCGTCGCTGGCGGATGGCGTCGACGGCGGACGCCGAGATGACCGCGGGCATGACGGTGTCGCTGCCGTTCGTGCTCGACGACCAGCGCGCGCCGCGTCTGACGATCAAGATCAACGGCGTGGACACGCCGGCGTTGCTCGACACCGGCGCGCGCGGCACCATCCTCAACTGGGCGGCCGCCAAGGCGATCGGCCTGTCCGCCGACGCTCCGGGCGTCGTCGCGGCCTCCCAGGTGCAAGGCTCCAGCACGCACGGGACCGCCAGCGTCAAGGCGCGTCTCGATCGCGTGGAACTGGGCGGCGCCGTGGTCGCCGCGCCCCAGGTGCGGATCGCCGATCTGCCGATCTTCCAGGTCATCGGTTTCAAGACCGACGAACCCGCCGTGATCCTGGGCCTCGACATGTTCGCTGGCCGACGCTTCGTGATCGATCATCCCGGCGGCCGGCTGTACATTTCCGAGCCGGTCGGGGCCGAGCCGGTCGCGGCCGAGGCAATGCAGGGGGAGGCGAAGTGACCCTGTCGCGCCGTTCCCTGCTGGCAAGCGCATTCGCCGGGCCCTTGGTCGGCGGCGCGCGGATCGCGGCGGCGCAGGCCGCGTCTCTGCCGACCGACCGCTGGGCGCCGCAATCGCTGCTGCGCTTCTGGCGAAACTCGACGCCCGATATCGGGAGCGATCCGTCGCAAACCGCTCCGGGCTGGTATGCCAAGACGGCCGTGCTGAACCTGCATCAGCCGGGCAGCGGCCCGCGTATCGCCACGGCGGAGGCCGGCCTTCTCAAGCGCAAGCTCGACCTGGCCTTCGACGCCCTGATGGCCCAACCCTCGCTTCGCGACATACGCGGCGCGAGCCTCGACGCCGCCATCAACGTCTCCAAGGTCGGGACCGCCGACGGTGTGCGGCTGATCCATGCGGTTCTGAGCCTCAACGCCAAGACGATCGTGTGGGGCGATCCCAAGACCGTGGAGCGCGACGGGCGCTTTCTGACGCCCTGGCAGGAAGGCTCCGTGCTGCGCCTCTTCCTCAACCCCTATCAGTTCCTCGCGGGGCGCGGCGTTCAGGCGGAGGGGGTAGCCGGGGGCGTCCTCCATGTGCGCACCGGCGCGGCCTACGGCATGTTCGTCGCTGACCGACTTCCGGCCGGCGAGTGGGCGCCCCGCAGCGAAGCCGCGCTCATCCAGCACGACCGCAGCTGGTACGAATCCGGGGCCGAGGGCGCGCACCCGATGCTCGTCCACGCCTCAAGCTACGCCCAGGAGAACGACCTGCTCAGCGCCGGGCGCCTGCGGCCGACATCGGCCTATGCGCGCCTCGTCGCGGCGATGTTCATGGTCGATTGGCAGGCGCTCCACGCCCGCATGGTCGCCCAGACCTGATCGCCGCCTTCCTTTCAGCTTCGTATTTCAGGAACCCGACATCATGCCGAAGTCGTTTCGCATGTCGCTCCTCGTCGGCGCAGTCCTTCTGACTGCCTGCGCAACGCCAGCTCGGCGAACCTCGTCCAGACCGGCGAAGTCTGGGTGACGCTGGAGGGCGGGGACGGCGCGCCGCAACGCAGCGGGCAGGGGCTTCGCGCCGTCCCCGGCCGCCCCGAACTCTTCGGCTCGCCGGCGCCCACAATCCGCCCGGGCGGCGAGATCCGCACCAAGTTCGTGTTCGACCGCAATCGTCAGGCCGGAGCTCGGCGGATCTCGATCGAGGAAGGAGAGCACCATGTGGCGTACGCCGACTAGTGGATTCCGGCCGCGCCCGGCCTGCCCGACCGGCCCCCCCCCCTTTTGATTCAGGAATCTCGAACAATGACCTGTCCCCAAACTCGCCCTACGCCGCATGAAGGCGGTGACCTGATGGGCCGTCTCTCCTGCGCCGCGCTTGCGCTGGCGCTCGCCATGGTGCCGGGCGCCGCGCTCGCCCAACGCGCCGACGACAATGCGACGACCAGCGCCGAGGACGCCTTCGGCACCTCGATCGGCGGGGAGCAGATCGGCATCTACAATCCCAACTACGTCCGAGGATTCTCTGCGGTCGAGGCGGGCAATATCCGCCTCGACGGTCTCTATATCGACCAGCAGGGCGGGTTCACCGACAGACTGATCGGCGGGCTGCAGATGCGCGTCGGCCTGTCGGCGCAGAGCTATCCGTTCCCGGCCCCCACCGGCGTCGCCGAGTACGGCCTGCGGTCTCCCGGCGACAAACCGCTTCTGAGCGTCGGCGCGCGTTCCGGTCCCTTGGGCGCAGCCGCGCTGGAGGTGGACGCCCAGCTGCCTTTCGGCGAGCGCCTGTCGCTCGGCGCGGGCTTCGGCCTGCTCTCCGACAGGACCCATACCGGCGGCTCCGCCGACTATCGCACCGCAGCCCTGATCGCGCGTTGGGAGCCGATCGACGGTGCGGTCCTCCGCCCTTCTGGAGCCGCACCGGTATTTCCAACGAGGAAAGCCCGCCGCTGCTGCTGACCGGCGGCGATTTCCTTCCGCCGAGGATCGAGCGCGTGAAGCGCTTCGGCCAGAAATGGGCGACGAATGAAGGCGAGACGATCAACACCGGCCTGATCGGGTCGGCGACGATGGGCGACTGGACGCTGAGGGCCGGAGCGTTCCGCTCGATCCGCGATCTCGACCGTTCGCACACCCAGCTCTTCCTCGACGTCCAGCCCGACGGCCGCGCCGACGAGGTGGTGATCGCCGAACCGGGGCGCAGATCGGCGTCGACCAGCGGCGAAATCCGTCTCTCGCGGCGGCTCTCCGAGGGACCGCGACTGCATACGCTTCACTTCTCGGCGAGTGGGCGTGACCGCGTCCGCCGCTACGGCGGAGACCAGGCGATCTTCGTGGGCGAGCATTTCCTGGAGAACCCCGTGGTCTTCCCCGAGCCCGTCTCGACCTTCGGGCCGCAAACCCAGGACGCCGTCCGGCAATGGACGGCGGGGGTCGCCTATGAAGGCCGCTGGAAGGACGTCGGCGAACTCAGCCTGGGCCTTCAGAAGATAAGTTACCGGAAACGCGTCATCGAGCCCGGCGCGTCGCCGATCGAGACAGCCGACAACCCCTGGCTCTTCAACGCGACCGCGGCCGTCCACGCGTCCCCCTCGCTCGCCTTCTACGCAGGCTACACGCAGGGGCTTGAAGAGAGTCCGGTCGCGCCCGGGGTCGCGGTCAACCGCGACGAGGCGCCGCCTGCGATCCGGACACGGCAGATCGACGGGGGGGTGCGCTGGTCGATCACCCCGAACATCCGTGTGGTGGCGGGCGTGTTCGAAGTGACCAAACCCTTCTATTCGCTCGACGCCGGACGGGTCTTCCGTCAGCTCGGCGATGTGCGTCATCGCGGCGCCGAGCTCTCGCTGTCGGGCCAAATCGCGCCGGGACTGACGGCGATCGCCGGAACCGCGTTCATCGACGCCGAACTGTCCGGCGACGCCGTCGACAGCGGTGTCCTCGGTCGCAAACCGCTCGCGAGTTTCGACCGCCTGTCCACCGCCGTGCTCGACTACCGGCCGTCGTTCGCGCCGGACTTCTCCTTCGACCTGGTCGTGGAAAGCACCTCCGACCGCATCGCCAGCACGGACGGAAAGCTGGTCATTCCGGCGCGCGCGATCGCGTCGGTCGGCGGCCGCTATCGCTTCCATATCGGCAAGGCGCCGGCGACCTTCCGGGTTCAGCTGGCCAATGTCGGCGACAAGTTCGGTTGGGCCAACGGACCGTCCGGGGTCTACCTCTACAACTACCCCCGCCGGCTGACCCTGTCGTTGACGACTGACTTCAACTGATTGTTCCCAAGGTGTTTCAGGAGGCTAGGCGCCGATCCTCGCGTCGCCTCCAAGCTCTGGCGGCAGCCGAAAATCAACAGAGCCCGGTGATGGCCGGCAGGAGACATTCGATGAAACGGACCGCATTCGCCGTCGTCCTGGCGCTGACCGCGACCTCGTCGGCGCAAGCCCAATCCATCTTCGAGCAGATGGCGCGCCGCGCCGTCGAAGGCGCGGCCGCCAGGGCCGGGTCGGCCCTGGAGCGGCGAGTCACCGGCGCAATGGAACGTGGTCGTCAAGGCGAGGGCGCGGCTGCGCGCGGGATGGAGGGGAAGGGCGCTCAAGGAGAAGAAGGGCCCGAGGTCATGCGTCCGCGCGGGCGCGCATCGACCGCGCCTGCGCCGCGAGGAGCGGCCGCGGGGGCCGCGCCCTGGCCCGTCAACGCCGGCGCCGGCGTCAGTCGACCGGGCAAGCTGGAGTTCAGCGCCGCTGACGAGGCCCGCAAGGCGGCGTTCGACGCCTTCGGCCGGGTCCAGTGCACGGCCTGCGAGGGAGGACGCAGCTACGATTCCTGGGCTCAGCAACGCTTCAACCTGCGGGGGCAGGGCGCCTGGGAGCGAAAACTGGGCGAACTGGGGCGGGTCGAGGCCATTACGTGGCAAGGGGTGGAGGCGCATGGCCGCATCACTGTGGTCGGGGAAACGCCCGTGGGCGGCTTCCGCTGCAAGCAACTGAAATGGGAGCTGTTCAAGGGGACCGCGACGGCCCAGCGCGACGGCCTCGTCTGCTTCGGACTGTCGAGCGATTACTCCGCCAGCGAGTCGTGGGTCGAGGTGTTCTGAGCTTCTGACGACCGCAGGATCGCCTCTGCGATCCGACCCCTGATCCCTTCCCATGCGCGCGTCGCATCGCCAGAGAAACGTCATCGCCATGAGCCGCCTAGCCTCCCTTGCGACCGTCGTTGTCGCCCTTGCCGCCGCCCTGGCGTTTCATGATGACGACGTGGCCATGGCCGTGCCCCTGGCGACCGTGGCGTCGGACAGCCTCCAGAAGGCGGTTGATGGTGCAGCGCGACCCACGGCGATCTTCGTGACCGGCCGGGGCGTATCGACGGCCTATGGCGCGGCGTCGGGCGAGGCCGATGTCGGGACCGCCTTGACGGTGGACACGCCTCTCAGACTGGCCAGCAACACCAAGACCTTCGTCGCGGCGACCGCGCTGCGCCTTTGGGAGAACGGGCGATTGGACCTGGACGCGCCGATCGACGGATTGCTGTCGGCGCCGCTGACCCGCCTGCTCGAGGCCGACGGCTACGACACCCGCCGCATCACCGTGCGTCAGCTCCTGACCCACAGCGCCGGCCTTTATGATCATGCCGGCGACCCGCGCTTTATTCAGACCAGCATCGCTCAGCCTGACCGCCGCTGGACTCGCGAGGGTCTGGTGCGTCTGGCTACAGAATATGGCGATCCGCGGAGCGCGCCCGGGACCGAGTTCCGGTATTCGGACACCGGCTACATTCTTTTAGGCGACATCATCGAGCGCGTGACGGGGCGCGATATCGCCGCAGCGGTTCGAGCCGAGTTGGGCTTTGACCGTCTCGGGTTGAAGTCGACGTGGTGGGAGGTCATGGAGGTCCCGCCTTCCGGCGCGGCGCCGCGCGCTCGACAATGGCTTGGCGACGTGGACGCCACCGATATCCACGCCTCCATGGATCTGTACGGCGGCGGGGGTCTGGTCATGTCCGTGCGCGACCTGGCTACCTTCGCCGCCGCCTTGTTCGAAGGCCGGGTGTTCGAGCGGCCCGACACGCTGAAGGAAATGTTCTGGAAAGGCCCGCACCAGGGCGCCGACCAATACCGGATGGGCGTCTTCGTCAAACGCGTGGGGAGCCAGGAGTTCTATTCGCACAGCGGCTTCTGGGGGACGCTGGTCTACTATGCGCCCTCAACGGGCGTCGCCGTCGCGGGAGCGACGACCCATCAAGGCGAGTTCGGGAGAATGAGAGCCTTGGTCGAACGCGCTGTCGGCGCCGCGAGCAGCGCCGACAGCATCTAGGTTTCTGAAGCGGATGGAGAACTGTCGAGCTTTCAGAGGGCAATCCGCTCCAGAAAGGCGGACCTCAGAAGATCTCCATCCAGCGGTCTTTGTCCGCGTCGGGATTGGACTTGCCCAGGCAGACGAGGCCGGGACGTGTCGCGGTCTGGTCGCCGCGGGTCAGTTCCCACCGCAACTGCTTGCAGGGAAAGGGGCCGACGGGGGTCTCTCCCACGACGGTGATCTGGCCGGTGGAGGCCCGACCTTGCCAGGACAGGGCCTGGTTCAGATTCAAGGCGCCGAGCGCGCTGTCGAAGGCCCACATATCCCGCAGCCCCAGAAACAGCTTCGCCGCCGTGTCATAGCTTTCGCCGCCTTCGCAGTCCGAGCAGGACACCGTGCCGAACCGCTTGAAGGCGGTCTTCTCCGCCTCGAGCGCGGGGTCGAACTGGAGCTGGCCGGGGCGAGCCAGGCGAGGGCGATCCAGGTTTGTGGGCCAAGGCGCGGGACCGGTTGACTGGGCGCCTACGGAGGCGTCGTCGGTCGTGGCGGCAGGCGACGCCGATCGACCCGAGGCTGAACGGGCGCGGGGGTGCATGACGGCGGGGGCGTCGGGGGCTTCAGCGCGCGGAGCGTTAGGCCTTTCTTCGACGTCGTGATCGCGACCGCCGCCGGTCAGGCCCCGTTCGAGGGCTGCGGCGGCGCGATTCGCGGCGCCCTTGGCTGCGCGTCTGGCCATGTTCTCGAGGAAGGACTGCGCCTGGGCGGTGGATGCGATCGCCGTTATGAGGCCGATCAGGATGGCGATGCGTTGCAAGGAAACCTCCTGTGGACTGTGCTGTCTGTCGTATGCCTCCGGATGCGGAGCGCTGCGCGGCCTGCTCGACGGGCGGCGACCGACAGCGTCGGATCGACGAAACGGCGTCCTCGGAAGACGAACTGAAGATTGAATAGAATGGAGCGGGCGTGATCCAACGAGGCCGCGTTCAGCCTAGAGGGCGACTCTCACTGCCCGGTTCAGCGGTAATCCCGTCGCTTCGTCCTACCGGACTTGCAAGGCGGTGACGACCTGATCCACGTAGGTCGATCCGACCGGCACCTCCACGTCATTGACGAGGGTGACGCCGGAAAGCGCCCGTCCATGGCCGTGAACCGCGACCACGCGGTCGAGGCGAATGAAGGCGGAGCGGTGGACGCGGATCAGGCCGGCTCCGGCCAGCTCCGTCTCGAGGGCGGCCATCGTCGAACGGTGAAGATAGCTTCGGGTCGAGGTGTGCAGCAGGACATAGTCCTTGGCGGCCTCGATCCAGTCGATCGAGGTAAGGGGCACTCGAACTGCGCCGGAATGGCTTTGAACCCAGATGGCCCGGCCGTCCAGGGAGGGCGCTACCCGCTCGCGCGCCTGACGCCGTCGCTGCGCGCGTTCCATCGCCTGACGAAGCCGCTCGAAGCGCACGGGCTTCAGCAGGTAATCGACGGCCTCGACCTCAAAGGCGTCAGCGGCGAACATTTCAAAGGCGGTGACGAAGATGATTTCGGGCCGTTCAGGGCCGCCGGCCACTTGAGACGCGACGGCGAGTCCGCTGATGTCCGGCATCTGAATGTCCAGCAGAACCAGGTCCGGACGAAGGTTCTCGATGGCGCGGAGGGCTGACGCGCCATCGGTTGCAGATCCAACGACCTCGATGTCGCTGATCTGGCCGAGCAGGACTTCGAGGCGTTCGATGGCCGCGGGCTCGTCATCGACGATCAAGATTTGCATTGTGCCGTCTCCGGACGATCTGCGAGCTTCAAGGGCAGGTGCAAGCTGGTGCTGAAACCGGGGTCGAGGCGCATGGTGCTCAGGCCCCCGCGCACGCCGTAAAGGACGTCCAGTCGGTCGCGGACCGCGGCCAGACCTATGCCGGAGCCCTCCCGGACGGGGCTGACCTGCAAGGGTTTGGCGTCGTCGTCCACGCAGATCACGAGCTGGTCGTCGGCGACTTTGGCGGACACCTTCAAGAAGACCTTGGACTTACTTCGCGACACACCGTGCTTGATCGAATTCTCGATGAGCGGCTGAAGAATGAAACTCGGGACCAGGGCGCCTCGCAGCCGGTCAGGGCAGTTCACGACGACGGAGAGCCGGTCGCGAAAGCGTTCGGACTCGATTTCCAGATAGGCCTCGACCGTGCCCAGCTCCTCTTCGAGGCGAACCTCGGCGACAGGGTCGGCTGACAGCGTCGCTCTCAGAAAATCCGCGAGGCGAGCGAGCATGGCTTCGGCTTCTTCGTTTCGGCGCGTCACGACCGCGGCGCTCACGGCGTTGAGCGTATTGAACAGGAAATGCGGGTTCAGTTGGTAACGCAGGGCGGCGAGGCGAGCGGCGCTCGCCGCCGACTGGGCCTGAGCAGTCTGGAGTTCGGCGCGGGCCAGATCGGCCTCGCGCTCCGCAACGCGGCGATTGGAGTTCAAAAGAAGAATCACAGTCGCGAAAAGGGTGAAGATCCAGGCGAGGAAGACCGTGTTGGTGAGCGCGCGCAGCAGCAAGGCCTCGACCCCCACGTTGGGGGCGACGCCCATCTGGCCCAGCAGAACCAGGGCGCCGCCGTCCACCAGCCCCAGGATCAAGGCGGCGGCGACGACGGCGGCCCCGACACCTGCAATGCGCGTTCCTGCATTCGATCGCCGGAGGACGTGCAGGACCTGAAAGACGGCGAGGCAAAGCAGCCAGCCGCCGCCGACGATGACCCCGGCCTGAGCCAGCTCGTTGGCCGTTACGTTCCGCGCGGCCATGGCGGGCGCGAGAATGAGCGGCGCGTTGACTGTCCAGATCGCCGTGGCGACGAGCATGGCCTGACCGCGCGGATCGGACGTGAGTTTCATGTCGAGACTGTAGGTCCCCTTGTTTGTCGCGCCTATTCGCCTGGTCGCTGCATTATGAGGCAAGCCCGTATGAAGGATCAGAAGTCGAAAACGGTCGAGTATTCGCCTTCCTCGACGGTGATGCTCGCGGTGCGTCCGTTACGGTCGAAGACGAACTTGGTCCTGATCTCGCGGCCGGGCAGGACGATGGGCGGCGGCGATCCGAACAGTTCCGGCCGCCCCGGCAAGGCCTTGAGGCCCTGGCTGCTTTGGGTCACGAGGCCGGACCCGTCCTCGTGCAGGACGTTGACGCCCTCGGTCTGCATCAGTCGGCGCGTGCTGTCGTTTCTGAGCGTCAGATAGACATGGGTCAGCCTGTCGTTTCGAGGATTTTCCAACCGGTCGACACGAACCGACCAGGCGCCGAGCGGCTGGAAGTCGTCTCCCGAGGGGATCTGCTCCGGCTGCGACGGCTCGGGTCGAGGTGGAGCCGGCGTGGGGACGGGCGGCGTGGGTTCGGGCTCTGGAGCAGGCTGGGGCTCTGGCTGGTGCGGTTCGGGTTCGGGCTCTTGTCGTGGCTCCGGCTGCGGCCTTGGAGGTTCGGCCTCGCCGAGCTGGGGTATGAACAGTTTGCGCCAGGCCATGCCGTCGCCGCGCGCCGGGGCGGGCAGGGGCGAGGCGCCCGCCTGCTTCGAAGGCAGGGCCTGCCACTGGTTGCCGGCGTCCATCGACCGCACCCAGCCCAGCATCAGATTGCCCGAGCCGAGATCAGTCTGAACGCCCCGCGCTCGCAGCGCCTCTTCCAGCTCGCGCCGACCCTGGTCGCTGAGCAGCATCATCTTCGTCAGCTGCAGGGTGTTGAAGGCCGGGGCGAACTGGTCGATCGACCATTTCTGGCTGGGATCCGTATAGGCGGCGTCGGTCAGGCGCAGGTGTTCGCGGTTGAAGGTCGCCAGGTCGATGGGCCGGTCCACGGCGCCGTCATGCCCGCCGCCGGGCTGCATCATGATGTCGTTGAAATGGGCGTGAGGTTTGGTCAGAAGCTCCGTCCATTCCTCGATGTCGCGGTCCGTCACCCCCTTGATCACGGCGTCCAGCGGCGCGCGCAGAATCTCCTCCAGCACCCCGACGAAGACCTCGGGCATGATGGCCCCCACGATGTCGACGACGGCCCCGACCGTGTAGATGGCCCCGTCCGGTAGGCCCGCCATCGACAGCAGATGCCGGCGGACATATTGGCCCATGGCCGTCTCGGCGCGCTCGGTGTCGGCGCCTGCAGGGCCGGGCAGGATCAGCGCCTTGGCGATCTCGTGACCGGTCGCCGGCCAGGCCTTGAGCCCGGCGTCGATGTCCTCGATCCAGGCCCGGTTGTAGGCCGCGCCCGGGCCGTGGGTCGCCTCGAAGGCCGCGCGCTCGACGCCGCCCAGGCGCGCCCGCCGCGCCTCATAATCTTCGACCTTCTTCACCAGTTCGGCGCGCAGGGCCGAGAAGACGTAAGGGATCGAGCGATTGACCGCTTCCCCGCGATAAAGGCGGTCGGCCAGCACGGTTCCGGGGCGGGCGTCGATCATCTCGCGCCAGATGAATTCCTCGACGCCGGCGATGCCGACATCCGAATTCGTCACCGGCAGATGGACTGACTCGTAGCGGATGCCGCAGCGTTCGCCGTCGGGCAGGTCGAGGTCCTCCTGCTTGCGCGAATTGCAGGGCCGGCCGCTGGCGATGCGCCGCGAGAAGGCGTTGAGGGTCTGCGGCGTGCGTTCGCCGATATAGCCCTCCAGGGTCAGGTGCTTCACCGCGTTCATCGGCGGCGACAGGGCGAACTCGCCGCCCGCGAAGTGATTGACGTAGGTGTGGGCGAAGACGTCGCCGGCGGCGTGGGTCAGATAGCCTAGGGCGAAGGCGTTGATGCGCGCATCGTCGCTCTCGACGAAGCCACGCCGATGGATCCAGGTCAGCCAGGCGTCGCTGCCGCTGGGACCGCCTTCGCCTATCGACTCGTCGGGGTGGATGATCTGCTGGCCGGTCAGGATGTCGGGATAGGCGTCAGGCCCCAGCACCCCGGCGCGAAACTGGGCTCCGCCGCCGCGCAGCGCCGCCAGAGCCTTGGGATCCACCGTGAAGGCGCCCAGGGTTCCGACCGCCCGCCCGGTCTCGGGATCGACCTCGAACAGGGTCACTCGCCCGTCGTTGATCGCGTCCTTCATCGCCTCCTCAGCGAGATAGACGTGCGTGTTCGGCTTCCACGCCAACGCCGGCGCGGCCGGTGAAAGAATGGTCGTCGCCACGAGTACGGCGGCGGTGGTGTGACGCATCACGCCGAGCGATTTGGCCCTGTAGAAGTGGAGGTGCCGCATGGACGATGTCCTTTTGAGATTTCTCGTCCTTGTGCCCTGGTCATGAGGGGGGGGCATTCAGGGTGCGCTCAACGGCCGGGGAGCCGAGTTGAAACGACCAACGCCAGGAAAGAAGCGACGAACGTCACAGCCGCGTGTGCACACGGTCTGTCCAGCGTCATGCGACTGCTGTCTCGTGAGGAAGTATGCGCTCAGGCGATACTATCTAGGCTGCGAACCTTGTCGTTAGTGTGAGGTATCGTCCAAATCCTACCCCCGCACCCAAAGACCCAAAAGCCCCGCCGCCAATAGCCGCTGGGCTTTCTGCCGTCCGCCCCCTCCAGACTAGTCCTGCTCCTCCGACCAGACCCCGTTCGGGTCGTTCAAGCCCTCCCCTCCCGCAGGGTGCGCTCGCGCCAGAGGCACTGATCGACAAGGACCAGGTGAAGAAACAACGCTGCGGGCGCCTTCTCGATGACGGCGGAGTTCGTCTGTGTCACAATGTCTGATCAACCGCTTGGAAGTGCTCCATGAGCCTGTCCCTTGCCTTCCATGGCGCAGCGGAATGCGTCACTGGATTCTGCGCCCTCGTCGAGGCAGACAGTGCGCGTTTTCTAGTGGACTGCGGGCTGTTTCAGGGATCGAAGTCGCTCAAGGCGCTGAACCACGACGCGTTTCCCTTTGACGTAACGTCCATCGACGCCGTCTTTCTGACCCATGCCCATATCGACCACTCCGGCCTGCTGCCCAAGCTGGTGCGGGCGGGCTATAGCGGGCCGATCTACGCGACGCGAGCCACGCGGGATCTGTGCGAGGTCATGCTGGCTGACGCCGCCGAGATCCAGGAAGGCGACGTCGCTCATCTGAACCGTCGCAACCAGAGACGCGGCGTCGATCCGGTGGAACCCATCTATACAGTGGCGGACGTGGCGCCGACCCTGCGTCTGTTTCAGACGGTCAAGTTCGGCGAATGGATCGACCCACTGCCGGGCGTGCAGGCGCGGTGGTGGCCGGCGGGGCACCTTCTGGGCGCGGCCTCGATTGAGGTCGTCGTCATGGAGGGAGGAAAGCCGGTTCGGGTGTTGTTCTCCGGCGATCTGGGATCGGGCCGCCAGCCCTTCCTGCCGACGCCGGACGGCCCGGTCGGGGTGGATCACGTCATCCTGGAATCCACCTACGGCGACCGCGTGCGCCAGGACCTGACGCCCGAGGCGCGTCGAGAGGTTCTGGCGGAGGAGATGCGGCAGGCCAAGTCTGCCGGCGGTCCGTTGTTGATGCCGACCTTCGCTGTGGGACGCGCCCAGGAACTGATCCTCGACCTGCTGGCGGTGATGCGCGACGAGCCCGAACTGGCGACCGAGATCTTCCTGGATTCGCCTCTGGCGATCGAAGCGACTGACGTTTTCCTGAGGCGGGGATGGAACGCCGAGGCGGACGAAAATCCTTATCTGGAGCTGCGCCATGCGCCACGGCTGCATTATCTGATGCGGCCTCAGGAAAGCGACGGGCTGGAAAGGTTGCGCGACTGGCACGTCATCCTCGCCGGGAGCGGCATGTGCGACGCCGGGCGAATCCGGCCGCACCTGAAGCGGCTGCTCTGGCGGCGCGAAACCACGGTCCTGATGACCGGCTTCCAGGCATCGGGGACGCTGGGCCGGGTGTTGCTGGAGGGCCGACGTCTGGTGCGTATCCAGGGCGACGACGTGCGGGTCAATGCCCGCATATGCGAGATCGACGCCTATTCCGCCCATGCGGACGCGGACGGCCTCGTCGCCTGGCTAAAGGCGCGCCTGCCGATCAGCGGGAATGTCTTCCTGGTGCATGGTGAGCCAGACGCCCGTGCAGGGCTGGCGGCCCGGCTGGTCGCCGCCGGAATTGACCGCACAACGATTCTGTCGCCACTTCTGGATGAAGCTTTTGTTCTGACAGCGACGGATGCGCTGGCGTCAGGGGCTCCGCAAAGGCTCATGCCTGGCGTGGCCGCCAGACCTGACTGGCGCAATGGTCGCGCCGAGCTGCTCGGGAAAATCAATGAAGCCCTGCAGGTCGCCCCGGACGATGCAGCGCGCGAGGCCCTGATCGAACGCCTGCGGTCGGCGCTGGACCTGTCGCCGCACCTGGACGTCGCCGCCGCCCTGACGCAAGCCTTTGTTTCCGAGGGCGAAGGCCGCCACCAAAAAGGAGGTTCGCATGAAACAGGCGCTGATCGTCTCACACCCGAGGCTCAATAGTTTCACGATGACCATGGTGGAGGCCTATGCCGAGGCGGCGCGGGGTGAAGGCGTCGAACTGGTGCTTCGTGACCTCTATCGCTTGAACTTCGACCCTCTGTTGCACATCGAGGAATTGCCGGACCACGAGGGCTTTCAACCGCGCGCGGATGTGACTGACGAGCGATCAGTCATCGGCGACGCCGACGTTTTCGCCTTCTTCTACCCCTTATGGTTCAACGCGCCGCCCGCCATGCTGAAGGGCTATGTCGATCGGGTCTTCGGCATGGGGTTCGGCTACTCTCGGTTTGGGCTGGAGGGGAATCAGCCGCTGCTATCGGACCGCAAGCTTGTGAGTTTCACCAGTTCGGGCGCGCCGCAAGCGTGGGTCGAAAGCTCGGGCGCATGGGACGCCATGCGCCAGCATTTCGATGTCCATCTGGCGAGCGTGACAGGATTGGATCTGATCGGCCACCACAATATCGGGGGAGTGGTGCCGGGCATGCGGGCGGATGTGGTCTCCGGACATGCCCGGACCGTCGCCGCGATAGCCGCGCAGATCGCTCATGGCGGGCGCTGACCGGGGGCAATGCTACCGTCAGCGGCCTGTATAGCCGGCTTCGGTGACGAGTTCGGCGCTGGCGACGAACCTAGCCTCTTTAGGCGCCATTTAGACCGTGCTCCCGAAGCCCGATAGAAAGACCGTCCCGTGTCGAACACGGGACGGTATTGACGCGCAATTGTCGAAGATTGACTATCAGCCTTCGATGAAGGCCAGCAGGTCGGCGTTGATAACGTCGGCGTTGACGGTGGCCATGCCGTGCGGATAGCCGGGATAGACCTTGAGTTGGCCGTTCTTCAGCAACTTGATGGCCTTGTGGGCGGAGTCTGCGATCGGCACGACCTGGTCGTCGTCGCCATGCAGGATCAGAACCGGGACCTCGATCGCCTTGAGATCCTCGGTGAAGTCGGTCTCAGAGAAGGCCTTCACCCCGTCATAGTGGGCCTTGACGCCGCCCATCATGCCCTGACGCCACCAGTTGTCGATCACCCCGGCGACCGGCTCAGCGCCCGGCCGGTTGAAGCCGTAGAAGGGGCCGGCCGCCACGTCGCGATAGAACTGGGCGCGGTTCTTGGCCACGCCCTCACGGAAGCCGTCGAAGACCTCAATCGGCAAGCCTTCCGAATTGGCCTCGGTCTTGAGCATGATCGGCGGTACGGCGCCGATCAGAACCGCCTTGGCCACGCCGCGTCCGACGCCATATTTTGCGACATAGCGAGTCACTTCGCCGCCGCCGGTGGAGTGGCCGATGTGTACGGCGCCCCTCAGGCCCAGCGCCGCGACGACGGCTTCCACGTCGGCGGCGTAGTGATCCATGTCGTGGCCGTCGGACACCTGGGTCGAGCGCCCGTGCCCGCGTCGGTCATGGGCGATGACGCGGTAGCCCTTGTTGACGAAAAACAGCATCTGGGCGTCCCAGTCGTCCGAACTGAGCGGCCAGCCGTGATGGAAGACCAGGGGGCGACCGTCGCGCGGCCCCCAGTCCTTGTAGAAGATGTCGACGCCGTCGGTGGTGGTGACGAAGGGCATGGGGAGGCTCCTTGGGGAAGGGTTTCTGAGAAACGCTTACATAGCTTCAGGCGGCGTCGACTAGGACGATCTCGCTGTCAGACAGGGCTGTGACCACAAGGGTCTCCACATCGCGAACGGCGATGCCGTCACGTGCGTTCCCTTGTACCCCATTGACGTCGATGGAGCCCTTGGCCGGCACCAGATAGGCACGACGCTGGACGCCCAGCGGATACTCGGCCGTCTCGCCGGCTTTCAGCGTGGCCGCCACGACGCGGGCGTCGGTGCGGAGCGGCAGGGCGTCGACATCGTCCTCAAAGCCTGAGGCCAGGACCACGAACTGCCCAGCACGTTCCCCCTTGGGAAAGGGCTTGGCGCCCCAGCTGGCGTCTTCGCCGCGACGGGTCGGCTCGATCCAGATCTGGAAGATGCGGGTGGTTTCGGATTCCAGGTTGAACTCGGAATGGCGGACGCCGTTGCCGGCGCTCATGACCTGAACGTCGCCGGCCTCGGTTCGGCCGCGGTTGCCCAGGTTGTCCTCGTGGGTGATGGCGCCGTCGCGGACATAGGTGATGATTTCCATGTCCGAGTGCGGGTGGGGCGGGAAGCCCGTGCCGGCCTGGATTTCGTCGTCGTTCCAGACCCGCAGCGAGCCCCAGCTCATGCGCTTGGGATCATAGTAGTTGGCAAACGAGAAGTGGTGCTTGGCGTTCAGCCAGCCGTGGTTCTCGCCGCCGAGGCTGTCGAAGGAGCGCAGTTCGATCATGGTCCTGATCCTGAATGTCTGGCAGAGGCCGGAACCGCCCGGCGCTCTTGTGTGAAGTCAGGATAGCCATCAGGGTGAGTTCAGAAATAGAAACGAATGAAACTCATCGTTTCGGAGAATTGATGTCCAAACTGCCCGATCTCGAAGCCATGGCCATCTTCGCCAAGGTCGCTGAAACCCAGTCCTTCTCGGGCGCGGCGGACGCCCTGGCCCTGTCCAAGGCGACGGTGTCCAAGGCCGTGTCGCGACTGGAGCTTCGCCTGGGCACGACCTTGCTGCACAGGACGTCCCGACGCTTCTCGTTGACGGATTCCGGTCGCTCGCTCGCGGCCCGCGCGGCGCAGATGGTCGCCGAGGCGGAGGCCGCCGAAGGAGAGGCGCTGGATCAGGCCGTCACGCCGCGCGGGCTTGTACGCCTGGCGGCGCCCATGTCTTTCGGCATGGCCTATGTGGCGCCGGCTCTACCCGAGTTTCTGGCGACTCATCCAGACGTGTCGGTGGATTTGCACCTGTCGGACGCGACCGTGGATCTGGTCGGAGAAGGCTTTGACTGCGCCCTGCGTATTGCGTCGTTGCCGGATTCGACGCTTACAGCTCGCAAGCTAAGGCCGGTTCGTCGCCATCTGGTGGCCTCGCCAGGCTATCTGGAGCAACGCGGCCGTCCGGCCCATCCTGACGATCTCGCCCGTCACGCCTGCCTCGGCTACGCCTACCTGCCCAGCGGCGAGACATGGCGGCTGGTCCACAAGAGTGGGGAAGAGGTCGTGGTGCGTCCGAGAGGCCCGCTGCGCGCCAACAACGCCGACGCCTTGACGGCGGCCCTCTGCGCGGGCCTGGGCATAGCAGTTCAACCGGACTTCATTTACGGACCCGACGTCGCCGAGGGGCGGCTGGAGACCGTCATGACGGATTGGGCGCTGGCGCCAATTTCCTTGCATCTCGTAGCTCCGGGCGGCGGGCCTCGTCCAGCCCGTGTCGCTGCGCTGATGGATTATCTGACGAAGCGCTTTTCGGCCTAGAGACCCGATCTGACCTCGCCGACCAGGCACTCTTGGTCCTATGCCAGAGCTTTCCGGCACATAGCCGACGCGTGCGCCGTGCAGACCACGGCCAGGCCTGTGCGGCTTGGTCGCCGCTGGACCTCCAAATTCAGGAAAAGACCCGGCAGGGGAGGCCTCATGGCCCTGCTCTCACCGGCCAGCTTAAAGGCGGCGCAAGCGCCGTGTGCGTGCGGGAGGATGAAACGTCGTGGCTGGTTGCTGGATCGTGGGAAGGCGCAGCTTGGAGGCCGACGCTATAGTCGACGGAAGTCGGCGGGCTTGAGGCCGTGGCGCTTGAGCTTATCGTAAAGTGTTTTGCGGGGAATTTTTAGTTGCAGGAGCGTCTCATTGACGTCTCCGGCCACGCTTTCAAGCGTGTCGCGAAGGATGCGTCCTTCGAAGCGGGCGATCCGATCGGCAAGGCCGCTGTCCGGCTGCCCCCCCAGGTCGCCATGATTTTCCAGGCCGAGGGCGAAGCGCTGGGCGAAATGGGACAGTTCCCGAATATTGCCGGGCCAGGACGAGTCCAGCAGTTGCAATCGCACTTCGTCGGTGATGACCGGCACGAGACCGTCCGGGCCGACCTGCGAACGCGCAAGCAGGTTGGCGAAGAGCAGGGGGATGTCTTCGCGGCGCTCTCTAAGAGGGGGCATGCGCAGGCGCACGGCGTTGAGGCGGTAATAGAGATCCTCTCGCACCCGGCCTTGGGCGACCGCCTCGCTCAGGTCGCCGGTCGAGGAAGCCAGGATACGCAGGTCCACGACGCGGGGGGCGTCGGACCCGATAGGCTGGATCTCACGTTCTTCGATGACGCGCAGCATCTTGACCTGAACAGACAGCGGCATGGTGTCGACAGCGTCGAGAAAGAGCGTGCCGTTGTTGGCTCGTTCGACATGTCCGATACGGCGGCGCGTGGCCCCCGCGAAGGCGCCGAGCTCATGTCCGAACAACTCGCTCTCGATCAGTTCCTCGGGCAGGGCGCCGCAGTTTACCGCGACGAAGGGCTGTGGACGACGTCGGCCGTTGAAGTGAAGGGCGCGGGCGACGGCTTCCTTGCCGGATCCCGTCTCACCCTCGATCAGGACGTCCATGCGCGCGTCGGCGATCTGGGTGATCGTAGCCCGCAAGCGCCGGATCGCGCGGCTTTCGCCCAATAGCGGCAACGCCAGCCCGGCTTCGGACGACAGTGCGATCAACCGGCGATTGTCGAGAACGAGAGCTCGCTTTTCGAGCGCCCTCTTCAGGCTTTCATGCAGACGCTCAAATGCGAAAGGCTTGGCTACGAAGTCATAGGCGCCAGCGCTCATGGCGGCCACGGCTTCAGCTATGTCGCCGTGGCCGGTGATCAGGATGACGGGGAGGCCGGCATCCATGGCCAGCAAGCGGCTCAGCACCTGCCGGCCATCCATTCCGGGCATGCGCAGGTCGGTGACGACCACGCCAGCAAAGTCAGCGTTGATTTCGGCCAGAGCCGCAGTTGCGGACCGGAAGGCGCGAACAGTCAGGTTTTCAAGCTCCAGTCGCTCGGCCAGGGCGCCGCGAAAGTCGTCATCATCTTCGATCAGGGCGACGGTATCGAGACGCGCAAAGTCCATCATGCGATCCTCAGGGTGACGACGAAGAGGGCGCCGGTGTCGCTCGGACGCAGCTCCAACTCACCCTTGAAGGCGGCGACGATGTCGCGGCTGATGACCAGCCCCAAGCCCAATCCATTGACCTTGCTAGTGACGAAGGGGGTGAAGAGCTGTTCACGGATCGCTCCTGATAGTCCTGGTCCGTTGTCGGCGACTATCAACTCCACCTGATCCCCAATGCGTTTGACGGACAGGCTGATGGCGGGGGCCGGTGTGCCTTCCAGGGCCTCCAGAGCGTTTTGCAGCAGATTGACGATGACCTGTTCGAGACGGAAGCGATCGGCCATGACGATAGCGTCGGGATCCTTGTGTCGGATCAGGCGGACTCCCGCCTGACGTAGCCGACCGCCTAGCAGCAGCAGGGCGCCATCGACGGCTTCATTCACTGACGCCGATGACACGCCAGGTTCGCTCTTGCGCGAGAAGGCTCGCAATTCCTGGGTAATGGCGCCGATGCGGGTGGTCAGGTCGCCGATGCGACCGAGCGCGCGGACCGTCTTGGGAATCTGACCTCGTTCCAACCAGGCGGAGGCGGTTTCGGCCTGGGTCAAGATCGCGGCGACGGGCTGGTTGATTTCATGCGCCACGCCGGCGGCGATCTGTCCCAGCGCCGCCAGCTTTCCGGCCTGAACCAGTTCGTGGCGCAGGGCCTCGCGGCTGGCCTCGGCGCGCATTCGTTCCTCGATCTGACGGTTCAGCGCCTCGTTGGCCTCGCTGAGGTCGCGGGTGCGTTCGGCAATGCGGTGTTCCAGGTCCTGACGAGCAGCTTCCGCCGCGCGATGGCGTGCGGCGGCTTGCTGGCGGCGGCGCAGCAGCACGGCCAGAACCCCGAAGGTCAGGGTGATGATCAGGGCGGCGATGGCCCGGGCGTTCGCCACGGCCGTCTCGATCACCCCGCGCGTGGGCGTCAGCAAATGCAAGGTCCAGCCTGCGGTCGCGGTTTGAGATGAGGCGTGCATCCAGTGGCGACCGGCGCCGTCGATGGGGGTGTCGACCAACCGGGAGCGTCCGTCTGACGGTGTCTGGAAGTTCAAGGGCGTCAGGGCGCCGTGCCCCAGGGTCTGGTCGGCCAAGGTTAATCGGCGGCTGGCGGCGTCCATCGGACGCAGTATGCGAAAACGCCAGGCCGGGACGCTGGTGATCAGGATCACGCCGCCGGGGTCGGCCACATAGGCCGGTTCACCTGAGGCGCGCCATTCGGCCTCCAGGGCGTCGAACTCGACCTTGACCACCACCACGCCCAGGGCGCTGCCGCCGCGATCCGAGACGCGTCTGGCCAGGAAGAGGCCAGGCGTTCGGCTGACCGTGCCCAGTGCGAAGAATTCGGCGGAGCCTTCGGCCATGGCTTTTATAAAGTAGGGGCGGAAACTGTAGTCGGCCCCGACGAAGCTGATCGGTTGACGCCAGTTGCTCGCGGCGCGCGTCACGCCATTGGCGGCGATGACATAGATGGCAGAGGCGCGCGTCTGATCGGCCAGGGTTTCAAGCCGCTGATTCAGCGTCGTGGCATCGACGCCCTCCAGCGCGTTCAGCAGGCGCGTTACTTCAGGATCCGTGGCCAGGGCGAGCGGCAGGGATCGATACTTCTCCAGCTCGCTCCGCAGTACCGCTGCATGAAGCGCGGCGGCGTTTTCCGACTGACGAGCCAGTGTGGCCTCGGCGCTGCGGCGCGCCGTCTCGCCCGCAGCGTAGGCGCCCGCAAGGCTGGCGAATATCCAGACCAAAGCCACCACGATCAACGCCTGGCGGTTTCGCAAATGAGACGGTGTTGTCGCGTGCATGGCGGCCAGGTTGAGCATGAGAATGTGTGCGATATTTCGCACAAACAGGCCATATTTTTGAGCGAATTTCCGCACGTTTTGTGTCGAAAGAACCGCCGTATAAAAAATAAAGATAATAATATCAATGCAGTATAAGATTTTTTATGTCGTATTGGCCGCCTGCGGACGCTGACGCAGACTGACGTTCAAGCGTGACGAAGAGCACGCTGAGGAAATCCGCGAGCATCCGAGCTCGCTGTCAGGAGCGACTTTCTTGATCCCCATCGCGTCAGAGACGGCGACCGTCGTGCGTCGCCCCTTCTATCGGCATCTCTATTTCCAGGTGCTGGTCGCCATCGTCCTCGGCGGCGCCATCGGTCACTTCTGGCCGACGTTCGGCGAGAGTCTGAAACCGCTTGGCGACGGTTTCATCAAGCTGGTGAAGATGGTCATCGCACCAGTCATCTTCCTGACCATCGTCACCGGCATCGCCGGGATGCGCGATATCGGCAGGGTCGGTCGGGTGGCCGCCAAGGCTTTTGGCTATTTCCTGGTCTTCTCGACGCTGGCCCTGATTGTCGGGCTGATCGTCGCCAATGTCGTTCAGCCGGGCAGGGGGCTCAATATCGACCCCGCCAGCCTGGATGCCGGCGCGGTGTCACAGTACGCCCAGGCTGCACATGAGACCACCATCATTGGTTTCCTCACAAGCATTATCCCCGACACGGTGGTCAGTGCATTCTCGACGGGCAACATCTTGCAGGTGCTGTTCGTTTCCATCCTGTTCGGAATCGCCCTGGCCATGATCGGTGATCTGGGCAAGCCGGTGCTGACCTTCCTGGAATCGGTAAGCGCAGCCTTCTTCAAGCTGGTCGCCATACTGATGAAGGCCGCTCCTGTCGGCGCCTTCGGGGCGTTCGCCTTCACCATCGGCGCCTATGGCATCGCTTCGGTGGCGAACCTGTTCGCGCTGATCGCCACCTTCTATGCGACGGCCATCATCTTCGTGGTCGGCGTACTGGGTCTGGTGGCGATCGCCAACGGCTTCAACATCCTTAAGCTGATCCGCTATCTGAAAGAAGAACTGCTGCTGGTGCTGGGCACCTCCAGCTCCGAGGCGGCTTTGCCGAGCCTGATCTCCAAGATGGAGCGGGCCGGCGCCTCCAAGTCGGTCGTCGGTCTTGTCGTGCCGACGGGCTATTCGTTCAATCTGGACGGCACCAACATCTACATGACGATGGCGGCCCTATTCATCGCCCAGGCGCTGAACATCGATCTCAGTCTGCAGGATCAGGTCCTGTTGCTGCTGGTGGCCATGTTGTCCTCGAAGGGCGCCGCGGGCATCACGGGGGCGGGATTCATCACGCTGGCGGCCACGCTGTCGGTGGTCCCCACCGTCCCGGTCGCCGGCATGGCGCTGATTCTGGGCATCGACCGCTTCATGAGCGAGTGCCGGGCCCTGACCAACTTCATCGGCAATGCGGTGGCGACCATCGTCGTCGCCCGCTGGGAGGGCGAGTTGGATCGCGACGCGCTGAAGGCCGCGCTGGACCGCGGGTCTCAACCTCTAGCGGCGTCGCCTGATCCGGCGGCGGGTCCGGGCGACGATCTCGTCCTCGCTGACGACTGAAACAACACGAAGAATTTCAAAACCGCGACCGTCGGCAACAGACGGCGCAAAGGGAGTGGAAAAATGAAAATGAACTCGAAGATCGCCTTGATGGCGACGACGGCCTCTGCGGTTCTGTTCGCGGGGATGGCGCAGGCGCAGGAGGCGTCTTCCGTCGGCGTCGGCGAGCAGGCGTCCCAGGTCGAGGACGTGGTTGTCGTCGGCACCAATATTCGCGGTGCGCGCACCACGGCGGCTCTGCCGGTGATCGTCGCGGATCGTGAACAGATTGAAGCGACCGGCGCCACGACCGGCGACGAGCTGATGCGCACCATTCCGCAGATGGGCGACGTCCTGTTTGACTCGGCCAACAACCCTCAAACCTCGAACTCGGCGCGCGGCGACGTCAATTCGGTCAATCTTCGCTCGCTGGGCGTAGGCAACACCCTGGTTCTGTTGAATGGTCGTCGTCTGGTGCAGCACCCGACCAGTCAGGGGACTTCGGATACCGGCACGGTCCCGGTGCTGAGCTACAACTCCAACGCCATCCCCGTTTCAGGTCTGGAACGACTGGAAGTGCTGCTGGACGGCGCCGCCGCCATCTATGGCGCGGATGCCGTCGCCGGAGTGGTCAATACCGTGCTGCGCGATAACATCGACGGTCTGACGGTCAGCGCCCGCTACGGCGGCGCCGAAGGCACGCAGATGCGCGACACCGAGTTCAACCTGTTCGCGGGCAAGAACCTCGAGCGAGGCAATGTCTCGCTCTTCGCCAACTACGCCCAGCGCACGGCCTTATGGGCGTCGGATCAGGACTTCACCCGTTCGGACGATATTCGGCCCCTGTTCGCGGATTACGCCGACTTCGCCGGGGTTCAGTCGCTGGACGGCCGGTCTTCGCACACGCCTTGGGCGCGTCTGTCGGTGGGGTCGCGGGCGGTGATCCGTTCCAACGGGACCGCCGTGACCAACTCGGCCGGCGCCTTCCGTTTCCAGCCGTCCAGCTTCGGCTGCGGCGTCGATGTGGGCGGCGACATCTGCCTGTCCAGCGGTAATCACAACTTCAACACCACCAACCGCGACATGCGTTACGACACGCGTCATGAGACGACGGTGCGTCCTTCGGTCGAACGGCTGAATCTCTTCCTCACCGGTCGCTACGACCTGACCGACAACGTCGAGGCCTTTGGCGAGATCGGCTATTACAGCGCGCACAGCCGCGCCGTGCAGCCGCCGGTGGTCAACCTGAACCAGATCTGGATACCGGCCAGCAACTACTACAATCCGTTCGGTCCCGTGACCTTCGCCGACGGTTCGGCCAACCCCAATCGTCTGCCCGGTTTGACCGGCGTGACGGCGGCCGGGTTGCCGGTTCTGATGACCAACTATCGTTTCGTCGATACCGGCTTCCAGGTGGTGAAGGTCGACAACTATCAGGCGCGCCTGATGGGCGGCCTACGCGGCGAGTGGCGCGGCTTCGACTGGGAGACGGCTCTCGTCTATTCGGAGGCCGAGGCTGAAGACCGTTCCCCCAACATCAACATGACGGCGCTGCAACAGCAGATGGCTCTGTCCACGCCCGATGCCTACAACCCCTTCAGCGGCGGCTGTGTCGCCACTACCAGCTATGGCGACTGCTCGCCCAGTTCGCGAGCGGCGATCGACGCTGTCGTCTTCGACATGCGCCGCCTTTCACGCACCACCCTGACCATGGCTGACTTCAAGCTTTCGCGGGGCGACTTGTTCGACCTGCCGGCCGGGTCTGCGGGCATGGCTGTCGGCATCGAGGCGCGCCGCGAGACCCAGAGTGATGATCGCGACGCCAATGTGGACGGCACCTTCACCTTCACCGACATGGTGACGGGCGAAACCAACCTGTCCAACGTCTCGGCCGTGAGCCCCAACCCCGACACCAAGGGCAGCCGGGAGGTCTTTTCCACCTATATCGAGTTCGCCCTGCCTCTGGTCTCGCCGGAGATGAATATTCCTCTGATCTATCAGTTGGATATGCAGCTGGCGGGTCGTTATGAGCACTATTCGGACTTCGGTTCGGTGGCCAAGCCCAAGGTGGCGGTGGCCTGGGACGTCGTGCCGGGCGTTCGCGTCCGGGGCTCCTACTCAGAAGGTTTCCGCGCGCCCAACCTCGAACAGACCAACGCCACGCAGTATTCGCGCCTGGCCAGCGGCGTTGACTATGTCCGCTGCGAAGCCGACCTGCGTGCGGGCCGCATCGCCAACTTCTCAGCCTGCGCCCAGAACACTTCGGGCGCGTCGCTGCTGGTCGCGGGCAACCCGGATCTGCAGCCGGAGGAGAGCACCAACAGCTCCTACGGCCTGGTGCTGCAGCCGTCCTTTATTCCCGATCGCTTCGGCGCCTTCACCTTCACCATTGATCGCTGGCGTATCGAGCAGGAGAAGATCGTCGGACTGCTGGGGGCGCAGACGGCCCTGGCCCTGGACTATCTGAACCGCGTCGAAGGCGGTTCCAATCCGCTGGTGAACCGTCGCGACGCGACGCCGGAGGACGTCTTGCTGTTCGAGGGCACGGGCCTGACGCCGGTGGGGGAGGTGATCTCCATCAACGACCGTTTCATCAACCTGCAGCCGCAGACGGTCAGCGGTCTGGATCTGGGGATGAACTGGTCGCTGCGGCGTACGCGCTTGGGCACCTTCATCGTCAATGTGAACGCCAGCAAACTGGACGAGTTCTCGCGTGACCCCGGCGACATCGTGAACGCCCTCTACGCCGCCCGTGCTGACGGTACGATCAACGCTGGAACCACCCTGCCGGAGACGGCCCAACTGGTGGGCCAGAACGGACGACCGGAGTGGCGGGTCAACGCCAGCCTGACCTGGCGCAAGGGTCCGATCCGCGCCGGGATTTCCAGCCAGTACATCAGCGACTTCGACCAGCCCGGTCTGCTGGGGGCTTCCAACGAGGCCTGGGTGGTCGACTCGCGTCAGACGATCAACGCCTATGTGGATTACGAATTCCCGGCCGAGACGCGGCTGCGTCTGGGCGTGCGCGATCTGACGGATCAGGGACCGCCGTTGGCGGACAACGGCTATCGCGGCTCGGTGCACAGCCCCTGGGGGCGCTACTGGTACGTCAACGCCAGCAAGTCGTTCTGATCAGGAGGCGAAGGGATGCGCATGTTCAGGATCGCTGCAAGCACGTTTGCCGTCGCACTTGCAGGCGCGCCCTTCGCCGCCGCCCAGGATGCGCCGGCGGTTTCCTCCCCGTCGGCGCCCGCCCCGGCCGTCTGCCCTGATTTCCTTCCGCAGCAGGCGCACTGCTGGTCGGGGCAGGCGGCCAAGGGCGGTTACTACTGGATCGCCATGCCGGAGAACTGGAACGGTTCGCTGATCGTCCATGCCCACGGAGGGCCGCGTACGGGCATCCCCAGGGCTGATGATCCGCTCGAGGATCTGGAGCGCTTCTCCATGACGGTGAAGGAGGGCTTCGCCTGGGCGGGCTCAACCTATCGCCGCGGCGGCTACGGCGTGCGCATGGCGGCCGAGGACACTGACGATCTGCGCCAGATTTTCTGGGACGCCTTCGGTCGGCCGCGTCGGACCATCCTGCATGGTCAGTCCTGGGGCGGCAATGTCGCGGCCAAGGCAGCCGAGCTTTACGCGCGTGATGCGGAGGGGCGGGTGGTCTGGGACGGCGTGGTGCTTACCAGCGGCGTTTTGGCGGGCGGGACCGAGGCCTACAAATTCCGCGCCGATCTGCGCGCCGTCTATCAGTATTATTGCCAGAACCATCCGGCAGCCGACGAGGTCCAGTACCCCGTCTGGCAGGGCCTGCCCGAAGGCGTCCGCATGACCCGCGCCCAACTGGCCGAACGTGTGAAGGCCTGCACCGGCGTCGGCCTGCCCTACGCCGGGCGTTCGCCGGAGCAGAAGCAGCGGTTGGCGGATATCCTCAACGTGGTGGGCATCCAGGAAGAGCAGTTGGTTCCCCACCTGGCCTGGAGCACTTTTCTGTTTCAAGATCTGGTGCAGCGCCGGCTGGATGGGCTCAATCCCTTCTCAAACATCGACGTCGTCTATGCCGGATCGCATGACGACGAGGCTTTGAACGCGGGGGTGCAACGCTTCGCCGCCGATCCGATGGCGCTGGCGCGTCTGGCCTATGATGCTGATCTGTCTGGCCTCATCGTCGCACCGACCGTGACCATTCACGGCAAATACGATCCCACTGCCTTTGTCTCCAATCAGGCCGCCTATCGCGAAAGGGTGGCTGCGGCGGGTCAGTCAGACCTCCTCGTGCAAACCTACACCAATGAGGCCGAGCATAGCGCCCTCAGCGCTCCGGAATACGTGGCTGTCTTCGACGCGCTGATGGAATGGATAGACAATGGCGCCAAGCCAGATGCCCGCTCGGTAGCGACACTCTGCGAAGCCGCCCGCCCTCGGTATGGTGCGGCGTGCCTGTTTGACGAAAGCTATAGTCCAGCCGCGGGGTTGTGACGTTCAGTCTCCAAGTGGATCGACGCGGTCCGCGCGGGCGGGTCGCGAGGCCTGTGCTTGACCAGTTCAATGGGCGGGAAGTTGGCCAGGCGGCCATGGTGGAAGGCCTGGCAGCGACGGTTGGGCGTCAGTATGTGCGCGTTGTCGCAAGGCGTCAGCGGCGGCCATTCGGCTGTGGACGCCGAGCAGGCGAAAGGCGGCGGTGACGTGAACCTTGACCGTGCTTTCGGAGATCGACAGGGCGCGCGCGATCTCCTTGTTCGACTTTCCGGTTGTTAAATGAGTCAAAACCTCGCGCTGGCGATGGGTCAGCAACGAGCTGTGGTCGCCGTCTTCGGGCGGGGCCGATAATGCGCTCTGCCGCAAATCGGCTAAGGCAGGCGGGACATAGATATTGCCGTCGATGACTGTGCGGAATCCGGCGGCGATCTCGGCGGCGGATGCCTGCTTGGGCAGGTAGCCGTGCGCGCCGGCGGCCAGGCTGTCGAGGATCGAGCGGCGGTCGTCGGGCCACCCGATAACCATGACCTTCACCTGCGGAATGTGATCGCGGAGGCGCCGTAAACCCTGTAATTCATGCATTCCGGGCAAGGCTAGATCCAGAGCCAGGACGCCGACGCCAGCCGCATTGGAAAGGCCGTTGAGCAGGCTTCCATAGTCCGACGCCTCGCGAATATCGGTGACGGACAAATGGCTTTGCAGCGTGGCGGCAAGGCCGGCTCTGTATAACGGGTGGCCGTCCGCCACCATGATCGTTTCCATCTATCGCCCTATCCCAGCAAGCAGGACGTCCCCAACGGCCCATGCGTTTCTTGTCTCTCCTGACGATGAGCGTGATGCCGAGCTTTGTGAAGGCCAAAAAATAGACGTATTTTAATACTGATCGATGTTAAGTTAAATTTCGACGATATAAAGTGTTTCTTTTTACAGTGCGGATCGTATCCGCGGGGAAATGAGTGTTTCAGTTCTCTATCTTTTGTTGAAAAATGACCAGTCTGTTTGCTCAGTGCTCTCTTCCGGCGCGCCACAGCGTTTGGGTCAGCGGTTCCAGAAGATAGGTCAGAGCGCTGCGCTTGCGTAACGGCACCATCACCACAGCGGGGAGTCCGGCACGAAGACCAGAGGCTCCCCGCGCCTTGTTGATCTTGGCCAGTTCCGATGGGGGGACCGTCACTTCGACCTCGAAGTAGTGGGCGCCCGTTCTGTCGTCCTCGAAGCTGTCGGCCGAGACGCGTGAGATTGCGCCTTGAAGAATAGGCAGGTTCCGGTCCTGAAGGGCGGTGAACCGAACCTGGGTCTTCATGCCGATTTCGAGGTCGTCTGCGTCCGTGGGGGCGGCTTTGACCTCCACCACCAGAGCCCGGTCCTGGGGCACGATCTCCATGATGGTGGCTCCGGCGGCGGCGACGCCGCCGACGGTGAAGGCGGTCAGGCCGACGACCTTGCCGCCTGCCGGCGCACGGATCACCGAGCGAGCGACCTGTTCACGGGTTGCAGCCAGCTTGGGTTGCAGTTCGTCCAGACGGGCCTCAACTTCGCTGAGATGGGTCGCGACCTCCTCCAGCTTGGCTCGGTCCAGAGAGACGATCTGCAGCCGGGTCTCGCCAATGGCTTCGCCGACACGGGCTGAATCGGCGCTCAGCGCGCCATGCTGGCCATCCAGTTCGGCGGCGCTCCGTTCCATGGCACGAATGCGGTTCTTGGCGACGAAACCGTCGGGCAGGAGTTCGCGCAGACCCTCCAGTTCCTCGGCCAGAAGTCGCTGCTGTTCGAGGTTCGAGCTCATCTGACGACCCAGGCCGCCGACCTGTTCGGCATGCTGGCGCATCCTTTGGCTCAGGACGGCGCGTTCGGTCTGGATGGAGTCGCGCCGCGCCTGCAGCAGTCGCTGCTGGCCTTGAAGGGCCTCGCGACCCAGAGCCTGATCTGCTTCGGAATAGGTGGCGAACTCGATCGGTTCGGCCAGGCTGGACAGGCCGTCACGTTCGGCGATCAGGCGGGCGCGACGCGCCAGAAGGGCGATCATCTCGCTGGTCAGGCCGCGTTCGGCGGCGACCAGTTCGGGCGTGGCGATCCGCAGCAGGGGTTGACCGATCCGAACCGTCTGGCCCTCGCGTACATAGATGTCGGTGATGACGCCGCCGTCGCGATGTTGGACCACCTGCCGGTTGCCCGACACCGCGACCATGCCCTGGGCCATGGCGCCGGCGTCGAGCGGAGTGAGGGCGGCCCAGCCCAGGAGGCCGACAAAGAAGGTCCCCGCCACGATCAGGCCGATACGTCGTTCCCAGTGGGGTGCGTCCAGGTTGTCGTCGTGCGGGCTGACGCGGGGGCGTTCGCAGGAGGTTCCGGTCATGTCCCTACCTCGGCTTCATGGAGACAACATTGGCGGTCGCGCGGGCGGCTTCGAGGGCGTCGCGCACTTCAGCTTGGGGTCCCTGATGTTCGATCACGCCCTGGACCAGAACCGCCAGGCGATCGACATTTCGCAGGATAGAGGAGCGATGGGCGACGATCAGGATGGCCGCGCCACGCGCCTTTGCTGTGTTCATCGCCTTCTGCAGGGCTTGCGCGCCTTCAGCGTCGAGCGCCGAACTGGGCTCGTCGAGGATCAGCACCTTGGGGTCGCCATAGAGGGCGCGGGCCAGTGCGATCCTCTGAGCCTGGCCCCCGGAAAGGCCGCGCCCGCCCTCGCCGACGCGAGCGTTGTAGCCGCCGGGCAGGTGCAGGATCATCTGGTGAACGCCGGCCTGGATCGCGGCGTGAACGACGCCGCGCTCGATCTCATCCTGGGGCGCGCCGCGATGGGCCGCGAAACGGGAGATGTTTTCGCCGACGGTGCCGGCGAACAGGGCGCTGTCCTGCGGCAGGTAGCCTATGTGACGGGCTAGTTCCTCGGGATCCCAGTCCTGGAAGCTGGCCCCGTCGATGCGGACATCGCCCCCGTCGGGGGACAGGGCGCCGGCGATGATCTTGGCCAGGGTGGACTTGCCCGCGCCGGAAGGCCCGACCAGACCCAGGACATCGCCGGGGATCAGTTTGAGCGACACCGAACGCAGCAGGTAGGCGCTGCCCTCGGGATTGCGCACGGCGACGCAGTTCAACTCCACATGGCCTTCCGGGTCGGGCAGGGCCATGGGCGGGTGGATCAGGGCGTCGGTCCCGGCGAACAGGGCCTTCAGCGTGCCGACGGCCTGCCGCGCCTGACTCACGGTGGGCCAGACACCGACGACCTGTTCGATCGGCTGCAGGGCGCGGCTGAGGAGGACCGACCCGGCGATTATGGCGCCGACCGAGATTTCTCCTCGCACGGCCAGAAGTGCGGCGACGCCGAGCGAGAGGGATTGCAGCGCCATGCGGGTGAACTTGACCATGGCGGTGTAGCGACTGCCGCTGAGTTGTGTCCGCGCGCCGCTCGCCAGGCCTTCATGCCGGTCCTCCAGTTGGCGGGTCACCATGGCGCGGCGCATGCCGAGCGCCCGAACGACGTCGGACATGGTCAGGGACGCGTCGTGGGCGGCATAGGCCAGGGCGTTGGCGCGGCTGCTTTCGGCCGCCCCCTTGCGGGTGTTGCGTTCATTGGCCAGGGCCAGAAGGAGCAGGACCACGCCTCCCGCCACGATCAATCCGCCCAGCAGCGGGTGGATCATGAAGGCGACGATCAGATAGATCGGAGTCCAGGGGATATCCATCAGGGCGATGGCCGCCGGACCAGCCAGGGCGGTGCGCAGACCGTCGAACTCGCGCATCGCCTGGGCCGTGGACGGCTCGCCCGGCGCAACCCTGGGTCGGATCATCAGTCGCTCAAGAATCTGACCCGCCAGCAGTCGGTTCAGGCGCAGCGAGGCCCGCACCATGATCCGGTTGCGCATGGCGTCCAGCGCCGCCAGCGCCGCCAGGGCGAATCCGACGATGACGGTCAGCCAGACCAGGGTGAGGACGCCGCTGGTCGGCACGACGCGGTCATAGACCTGCATCATGTAGATGGTCGGCGCCAGGTAGAGGACATTGACCAGAGCGCTGAAGAAGGCGGCCAGCCAGAAGTATTGCCGACAGGCCGACAGGGCGGTCTCGAAGGGCTTGGGCAATCCGCCTAGAGCAGGTTTCACGGTTGGGGCTCCCTGGTCGCGCGCCGCCTTGGAGGCGCGGAACGCCGGGCAAGGCGGCCCGGCCCACGCTTATTCAGCCGAAGAAATAGTCGTTGTGGAGATCGTTCCAGTTCGCATCCTCATCGTCGATGGGAAGCGAATGGGGGCCGATCCCGTCCCAGAGGCCGAAAGCGGAACCAAACCCCGGCCCGCCCAGATCCTGGAGTCGATCGTGATGGAGTTCACCGCCGCCGCCTCCGCTCATCATCCCTGCTGGGACGAGGAAGTCGTCATCATCGAGCGGGACGCTCACGGCTGTCTCGCCGGTGGGCAGGGTGGCCACCGCTGCGACGGTCCCGGCGAAGATGAAGGAGGAGGCGGTCAGGTCGCCGCCTGAATAGTCGGAAAGATACATGGTCTGACCGCCGATCGTGACAGAGGCGCCCGCCGCCATGGTTGTCAGGGCGACCATGGATCCAAAGTTGGCGGCGGTGACGCCCAGGCCGCTGAGATCGATTTTGTCGGCTCCGACCTTGAAGTCGGTGATCTGATCGTCGCCGCCGAAAACGAAGATGTCGTCGCCGGATCCGCCGGTCAGAATATCGTCCCCTGCGCCGCCGTTGAGTCTGTCGTCACCCGATCCACCCTTGAGGATGTCGTCGCCGGCCCCGCCGTTCAAAGCATCGTCGCCGGATCCGCCGTTCAGAACGTCGTCGCCCGCCCCGCCGTTGAGCGTGTCGTCGCCAGACCCTCCGCTCACGGCGTCATCGCTGGACCCGCCGTTCAGCGTGTCATCCGTTGACCCACCTGCCAGAACCAAGCCGACAGCGGGCGGGTTGGTCGGCGTGACGACCGGCGGCGTGCCGACATCGGTATCGTCGTCGTCATCGTCATTGCTGGGGCCGTCGTCATCATCATCGGGGGGAAGGACGACATCGTCTTCGTCATCATCGTCATCATCGTCATCATCTTCCTCGTCGTCATCGTCGCCGTTTGCCGGCGGCGGGTTCGGCTGGAAAATAAACTCGGGAAGTTCAGTCAGTCCCGTGTTCCGCATGATGACTTCTGAGAAGGTGAGGGCGTTGTCTGCGAAGATCGAGTCATCGAAGATCTCCAGATAGCAGAGCCGATCACCGTGCTGCAGCCGGTTTAGCTGATCCAGGAAGATATAGCCTAAGGTTGAGCCTAGCTGACCGTGCATGGGTTTTTCGGACAGGCCGCCGACCCACAGGTCGACGCTGTCGAAGCCGTCGGGATAGGCCGTCTTGAGTTGGAGCAGGGCCGCGTCTGACAGACCGTTCCGCGCCTGGAAATCCGCCCAGCCCGTATAGGGACGAAGGCTGGCGATGCCGGTTGTTTCGTAGAGCTCGGCGCGCACCGTGTTGAAGGGCGGGATGCCTACGTCGCGACCCCGGAAGATGTTGAGCGCCGCCAGGTCGAGGGGCCGTCCGACCAGTTGGTTGCGCAGGGCGTTCACCACGTCCACGTCAATGGCCTGATGCGGTGTGGCGGCTGCGCCGGCGAGGATGGAATCCACGCCGAGGGTCGCCAGGGTCTGCGGGCTCAGGAAGGCGTCGACCAGGGACATGTGCTGCAGTACGCCGTCCGCGTCCACATAGCTGACGGTCTCGTTCAGCATGGAGTGGCCGAAGCGGAAGGCCGCCTGGGCGAACTCCAGCGAGATGGAGGCGTCGATCGCCGGATCATAGCCCTCGAAACCGTGCTCGTTGGAATCGTCGGCCTCGCCGCCATCGAGGCCGCCACCCATCGCCTGGGCGAACTCGGTGAAGACGACCCGCTGATACTCAGCGATGTTCATGATGCGCGCGGCCTCGAAATACTCTTCCTCGGTCCAGGCGCCGTTGGTTGATTCCTTGAGGCGATCGACCCAGTGGTTGTGGTTGCGTTCCCAGACCGTGTGGATCGAGGTCAGCATGAGGTTCTCATTGCCGCGTCCGTCGCCGACCACATAATAGTGGCCGATGGCGTCCAGATCGAGAACCGGACCGGAGCCGGGAACGGCCTTGTAAACGGGCACGAAGTCGATCAGCAGCGGCTGGCCTGTGCCGTCATAGTTGGCGACGTCCTCCGCCGTCAGCTCCTGGCCGCCGGTCATGATCCGGTAATTTTCGCGGATGTCGTCCAGCGTCGGCAGTGTCGGACGTCCCGTGCTGTCCAGTCCGCCGTTCAGGAGGTGAGCGGTCTGCCTCGGCTGTCCGTCCGGACCGACCTCCCATTTCCGCAGCAGGTCTGTGATCGCCTCATGCGAGCCATAGGCCTGGTTCTGATCGACGAAGGGCGAGGTGTCGTTGAGGTACTGGGCCGGTATCTCGTCGCCCGTATTGGGCACGCCGTCGGGATCGACGCCGGTTCCGGGCACGATATTGGCGCGCGGCGCCGAGATCGGGAAGGAGGGCGACCCGATCAGCATATTGCCCGGCGCGCCCTTGTTGATGAAGTCCAGGCCGTGGTCGAAATACTGGCCGAAGGCGGTCAGCAGGGCGGTGCCGCCGAAGGCGTTGGGCGCGCTCTCCTCGACGCCGTCGCCGTCATTGTCCTGGTTCGAGATCAGGTCAGAGATCTGACGGGGCGTCAGGGTGGTCTGGCGCACGCCCGAAGCGCCGTCGGTATAATAGGGGTCGGTCAGGCGGATGAAGGGCTGGCTGGCGTTGGCAAGATAGGGATTGGCGACATTATTGCCCAGGCCGGAAGCATCCCGGATCTGGCCGTCGCGCACCATCTGCAACAGGTCTTCGAAGTCCTCCTCGTCCATCGGCAGGTCGAAGGCGCTGTTGGACGGCGGAAGGACGACGCCCTCTGCGGCCAGGCTCGGCGTGCCGAAGTAGGTGACGGTGTGGGCGCCGCTCGCCAACCGGACGCTGCCGTCTGGATTGTAGGTCTTCACATAGTCTCTGAACGCCTTGCCTTCGGCCAGTTCGATCACATCCTGGGGCCGCAGGGCGCCGACAATGGTGTCGTTGCCGCCGTTGGAGCGGAGAACGACGCGGTGCGCGGACTCCATGCCCGTGATGTCGAGGGTGTCGCTGCCCCCGCCGTCATTGATGGTTATGGTCGAGAAGCTGAGGCTGGTCGGATTGAAGTCGCCGCGGGTGGTGACGGTGTCGTTGCCCAGGCCGGTGTTGATGATGATTTCCTCGATATTGTCGAGCTCGGCGATCACCGCGCCATTCCGGGTCACGACGATCTCGGTCTCGGGACGCAGGCCCAGGATGCCGTCGGCCTGCGCCGCGACGCGGGAATAGACGACGAAGGCCTCGGCCGTATTGTTGCCTGTGACCGTGAAGGTGTCGGCGCCGGCGCCGCCATCGACGAAGTCCTGGCCGTCGCCGGCATTCCACAGAATGGTGTCGTCGCCGCCGCCGGCGAGGATCACGTCGTCGCCTTCCGCCGCGTCGAAGGTGCTGGCGGCGTCATTGCCGATCAGGATGTTGGCCGCATTGGTGCCGCCGATGACGCCGGTCACGTCGCGGGTAAGCGTCACCGTCGCCGTGTCCGTGGCGTTTCCGGCGCCTGAGCCGTCATTGCCCGTATAGGCGAAGGACCCGCCGGCCCCGCCCGTGTCGGTCACGCTCACGACGCCGCCGGCGCGGGTGGCCGTCAGACCGTTGGCGTTGCTCAGTCCCGTGACGGCGATGGCGTCGCCGTCGACATCGACGTCGTTGCGCAGCAGCACCCACTCAGGGATGGCGAAGGAGCCGGCCGCGACATTGGTGATCACCGTGTCATTGTTGACCGACGGCTGATCATTGACCGCAACCACGTTGACGGTGGTGCGGGCGACCTGGCTGGACAGGAAGCCGTCATTGACGGTCACCTCGATGATCCGGTCGACCGTGCCGGGATTCTGCGAGGTGTTGCGGAACTCGACGGCCTGAAGCGCCGCCTGCCAGTTGGCGATGCTGGGCTCATTACCGGTCAGGGTGACGATGATCTGGCCCGGAACAGAGGTGTCGATCGTGCGGGTGATGTTCCCCGGCAGGTTGACCGGCACGTCGAAGGCGTCGCCCGCCTGGGCATTGGTCAGGACCACGCGCGCCGAGACGATCTGTTCATCCTCGACGATCAGCGGACCGGAGGCGATGCTTTGATCGGCGCCGTTCTCGGTGAAGGTGGTCTCATAGTCCCGGTTCGCCGACTCCGTGAAGGTGACGACCAGATTGTCGATGTTGACCGTCTCGGTGGCGGCGGAAATGCCGGAGGTCACGAAGCGGATGAAGGCGTTCTGGGTGAAGGGGCCTTCGAGCGCGATGTTCCTGTTCGCATTGCCGGTCGTGCCGGTGATCTGGTCGATCTGGACCATCGCCGCTTCGGTGCCGTCCCGCGAGAAGAAGACCGTCACGGTCTCTCCGGCGTCGAGGCCGTTCTCATCCACCGAATAGGCCACCGACGCCGAGAGCTTGCCGCCCAGTTCCACTGTCCGCTGAATCTGCGCGCCATCGCCTTGCGTGAACTGCAGGACGTTGTTGTTGCCAGCGTCGATCCGGATCTGGCCAGTCGTCACGCCGCCGCTGTCATTGGCTTCAACCCAGTCGGGGTTCCAGGCCGCACTGCCCGTCGAGGCGCCCAGGTTCGCGGTGTTGAAGTTGTCCGCGTACTGCCGAATGACCTGTTGCAGGAAGAGCTCCGGCGGCGAGAGGCTGACGTCGCCGTCCGCGAAGCGCAGCACCTCGATGTTGCGGATGGTGTCGGTCCCGTCTGACACGCGGTTCTGACCTGTAGCGGGATCAATCGCCCCGACGGTCTGTGCGCGGTGGAAGATGGTGACGGAACCGTCAGGGTTCGAAGTGATGTCGTAGTTGGCGCGGACATCCCAATAGACGGCGACGTCGTCGCCGCTGTCGTCGTGCTGGATCTCGCGCACGACGTGGAGTTGGCTGGGCGCAATGGCGCGATCGAGCATCCAGACCGACAGTGGTTTGGTCACGCCGCCGAGCGTCACATTGTCCTTGAGGCTGTTGATCGTGGCGATTTCGGCGCCGGCTGTGTCGCGGATCGAGATCCGCACATTGAGCCAGGCGTCGCCGTCGATCACGTCATCGCCGCCGCGACCTTCAATGATGTCGCTGCCGCCGCCGCCCAGCAGGATATTTCCGCCGACGAAGACCGACTTCACTTCGCCGGTGCTATCGGCCCAATAGGGGCGGCTCGTCATCAGATTGGGGGTGATGATCTGGTCGAGGCCGGCGATGCGGTCGATGCCGGCCTGATCCAGTTCATGGCCGGTCATAGCGCCCTCAGCTCCGGCGAGGACGTTGCCGGCGTCCGTCGGCGCGGCGCGATTGTCGCCCCAGAGCCGGTCGTTCTTGTTCCAGCCAGACAGGGCTTCGACAGCGTCGAAGCGGTTGCGCAGGATGTCGGCTGCGTCAGTGGTGAAGATCGGCTTCGTCAGATCCGCATTGGCCGCGATGGCGCTGCCTTTGTGGATCGCCCAGTCGAAGCCCTGCATGCCTTCGTTGCGCATGACGCTTTCGCCCTGGACCATGATGTCGTCGCCGGACTCGGCGTCGAAATCATGCTCGTCCGAGCCCGCGAACATCACGTCGTGACCGATGATGGTGGAGTTGAAGAACAGTTCCGAGTTATCGCCGGCGGTGGTGTCAAAGCCCGCGCCGCCCTCGATCCAGTCGTCGCCCTCGTTGCCCATCAGGAAGTCGAGGCCGTCGCCGCCCAGGATGAAGTCGTCGCCCAGGCCTCCGAACACCTCCGTGTCATCGACGCCGACGAAGAAGACGTCCTTGCCCGAGCCGCCCATCAGGATGTCGAGGCCGTTGGAGTTGGCGATGACGTCGTCGCCGCCTTCGCCCTTGAGGAAGTCGCCCGAGTCGCCGCTGTCGGTGACGATGTCGTCGCCGTCGCCGCCGTTGACCAGGTCGACGCCCGCGCCGGATTCGATGCGGTCGTTTCCGGCTCCGCCCCAGATGGAATCGTCGCCGAAATCGGTAAGGATGGTGTCGTTGCCGTTCGTACCGCCGACCGAGACGTGTTCGCCACCGGTGAAGCGCAGGAAGTTCTCATCGACGCCGGCGGTCAGCGGATCGTCGCGCTGTACCTTGCCGCGTCCCAGGCTCTCGAGCACGGGGTCGTTGCCTGTCGGGTCCGCGCCAAGCTGCATGGCGGCGTTGACCTCCAGGTAAAAGTCGTAGTCAGCGAAGGCATTGACCCCAAGATGACGATCGATCACGTCGTCGCCGGTACCGCGAATGCCGTCCGGTCCCGGGTCCGCCAGGGCGGAGTTCTTCATGATCAACTTGGAAAAGGCGTTTTCTTCCAGCTGGTTGAGGAAGTTCAAGCCTTGGGTTCGGGTCAGGTAGTAGAAGCGGTCGCCGTCCTGGAGATTCTCCAGTTGAGCCTCGAAGACGGCGTTGAAGGTAGAACCCAACATGCCGCCGAAGGGCATTTTCTTTTCCGCCAGCCCGCCGATCCAGAAGTCGATAGCGTTGACGCCGGTGGTCGCCGCCGGGCCGTTCAGCCAGGCGATCCGGGCCGCCCGTTCGCTTGTCGTTTCGCCGGCCACGCCGAAGACCAGATCCCAGGCCGCCGCCTGCTTGGCCGCCGAGGTTAGGGCTGCGGTGACGCTGGCGTGCGTGCCGTAGGCGGCGATGAAGTTGACCACCGACAGGGGGTTCTTCAGATTGGCGGCGAAGTCGACCCAGTTCTTGTAGGGTTCCAGGAAGGTCGATCCGGTCGCCGCATACAGCTGGGTGCGGGCGTCGTTGAGTGACGGAATTCCCGCGTCGCGACCGCGGGCGATATTGATCGCCGGAAGGTCCAGCGGCAGGCCCAGCAGGTTGTTGCGCAGGGCGCCGGTGACGAACTCGTCGATTTCGTTGCCGCGCACACGGGTCATGCCGGCGACAATGGCGGCGGTGGCTTCGTCAGCGCTGCCCAAGGCGTTCATCGCATTGGGGTTGAGGAAGGCCTGGATCAGGCCGATCTCGCTCTGCGCTCCGGTGGTCGGGTCCACCATGCTGATGTTTTCGGTCAGCATGGAGTGCCCGAAACGGTAAACCGTGTGCGCGAACTCGGCAAAGATCGAGGGGTTGATGTCGGTCGTGCTGTTAAAGACGAAGGGGTCGATAAGGGGCTGCACCTGACGGGCGAACTCTTCGAAGACCAGATGCTGGTACTGCATCTCGGTAGCGAACCTGGCGGCCTGGAACAGGCGCTCGCCGTCCCAGGCCAGGGTATTGGCGTAGGCCAACTGGTCGAGCGCCGACAACGAGGCGAAGTTGGAGGGCAGACCGCCGATGTCGGTCGCCAGCCATTCGTTGATAAAGGCCAGATCGCCCGACTGCAGCACCGTCAGCTTCTGGGCTTCGACCTGCCGGTTGTGCTCGGAATGGAAGACATGGTGGACGGCGGTCAGACCGATATTTTCATTGCCGCGCCCGTCGCCCGTGGCGAAGTGAGCATCCAGCAGTTCGTCATCATAGGCGACTTTTCTGCCCCGGTAGTCGGTGGCGATGGCGTTGTCGGGGACGTCGTCATCGTCGGCCTGGACGACCAGGACATCCGGCGTGGCGGGATTGCCGTCGGCGTCAAACACGGTGCCGGGCACGGCGTTGTGGGCGATGTCGTCGAGGAAGGCATGGGCCGTCCGGATCGGGCCAAAGTAATCGACGCCCTCGATCGTCACCGGCGTCGTGGCCATGGCGATCAGGTTGATGGGGTTGGCCGGGGTTCCCGAGATGACGATGTCGTCGGCGGTGTTGGGCGTGCCGTCCGCGCCGACCCCCAGGATGATCTGGGCGTAGCCCGTGACGGGATCGGGAATGAAGCGGCCATAGGGGTCTGTGCGGAGCAGGGGGACGTTGAAGATGTCCTGATCGGTCAGCTCGATGCCCAGCATGGCCCGGGCCTGGGCCTTGACGTCGCCCCAGGTGGCCAGACCGCCCGTCGCGCCATCCAGCAGGTGGCCCGTGGACACAGTGCGCCCGTCCACCGTCGCGTATTCTCGCAGGAAGACCTGATGCGAAGCATGGGATGTATAGGTCTGGTTCTGGTCGACGAAGGGCGTGGTGACGTTGACCGCCTCGTGCGTCGTGTCGTCGGCAGTGCCCATGATCCCGTCGGCGCCGGGGCCCGCCACCGGGGTGGCGCGGCTAAGGGCCATGAAGGCGTTCTGGGGGCCGACCTCGTCGCCCGTGCCAGGAATGCCGTCAGCCCCGTGCGTGCGCAGGGGATCATCCGGCGCCAGGGGGATATAGATGGTGCCGTTGCCGGTTTTGGTAATCAGGTCCAGACCATGGTCAAAGAACTGGCCGAAGAAGGTCATCCAACTGTTGAAGGGCGCGCTCAGACCTTCATCCGCTGCGACGTTGGGGATGATCAGCGAGCCGTTCTCGGCCTCCAGCCCCTTGTCGTCGAGCACGGCCTGGAAATCGGCCTGGGCTGCATCACGCGCAGTCTGCTTGGCGGCAGGATCCAGCCCGGCGTCGGCGTTGATGGCGACAATCGTGTTGATCAAGGCCGCATGAGCGGCGCGCACCACGGCCAGATCACCATAGACATCTGCGGAACCGGCAAAGGTGAGGGCGGCGACGATGGCGGCCGGATTGTTGAAGCTCATGTCGGAGACAAGGTTCGAGATCAGCCGCGGATCGGCGTCCGCGACATTGCCCGAATGGCCGCCGTTGAGGCCGGGCGTCACCCCGCCGACCGTCCCGTAGTCGTTGTTGGTGACGCTCTGGCCGCCCCCCAGCGCCATTGAGTCGTCGCCCTCATTGATGAAATTAGGGTTGAGCAGGCGCGGCATCGGCTGGTCCGCCGCGCCCCAGTGTTCGCGCCCCTCCACGATGTTATTGTAGCTGCCGTCGACCGTTCGCAGGCCGAAGGGCGTCTTGGCGTCGGGAATGGCCAGAGGCAGGGTCGGATCGAAGCTGGGAGAGGTGTACCAGGCCCGATCAGTGATGACCTGGCCGGCGGCGTCCAACCTGATTTCGGTCAGCGGAGTGCCGTTCGCATGAGCTTCGGCGATCTTGATCTGCTTCAGGATGAATTCCAGATCATGTTGATTAAGCGCGACCATTGTAGCCTCCAGGGCGAAAATTGCCTGGGAGGGCCGACCGGAGGCGAAGCGCGGCGGGGGCGGTGATCGCAGCCCGGAAAGCGTCGGGCTCAAAGTCGTCGCGGCCGTCGGGCTAGGCCAGAGGAAAGGCCTCCCGTTAACCCAACTGTCTTCCTCTCGTCGTCGTCCGTCGATTGGTCCTGCCGGACTAGTTCGTTGTGAGACTGAAACTAGCCCTCATCCGTTCGGACTAAGCCTTTGGTCCTAGACCGTGCCGGCGTAGCCGAATGGGGTCTGATGCGCTCACGACGAGTTAGGCGTAGCGAGCGGATGTGGCGCGTGCATACTGGCCTGGCTCGCAGCGTTTGTGATTGCGGGGGACGGAGGGTGTGATGAAGGGGACTATCGTTTGGCTGATCGGAGGCGTCGTTCTGGCTGGGGGGCTGGGCGCCATGACAAGGACGCCGCAGGCGGCGTCGCCGCCGCGAGCGACCGCCGCCGCTCCGAGCGCCCTGCCTGAAGGCGAAGGCCGCGAGCTGACACAACGCGTCTGCGGTCAATGTCACTCGGTGGGCATGTTCGCGACGCAGCGACATACTCAGGATGAGTGGAACCAGGTTATTTCGCGGATGATGGCCAAGGGCATGACCGCGCCCGAAGACGATCTGTACGAAATTTCCGATTATCTCGTCGAAAAACTGGGGAAGGTCGAAGCGGGCGGCTGATCAGGCGTCGTCGCGGGTGACGCCATAGCCGTTGGCGAAAGCGTCGCGGATGGCGCGGACGCGCCGGTTGTCGGCGTCCCCGCTGCGGCAGACGAAGGCGATCTGGCGCGTCGGCGTGCTGACGCCCAGCGGGATCTGGCGTACGGGGGCGCGCGCCGTGGGGGCGACCGGCAGGCGCGGGATGATCGACACGCCCAGACCGGCTGACACCATGGCCAGCACGGCCTCGATGGACTCCAGCTCGAAGCGCGGCCGCGTGCCGGGCGAGAGGCGGTGCAGGTGGCTGGCGGCGGTGCGTCCGCTGGTCAGCGAGGTATCGAACTGGATCCAGTCGTAGCGCGCGATCAGGGCCTCGGCGGTGGTTTCAGTGCTGTCGGGCGGCGCCACGAAGACAAAGGGCTGTCGTTCCAGATCCTGCCAGTCGAGGCGGCTGGAACCGCCCGAGGTGGGCCGGATCAGAGCAGCGCCGTCGAGGCGTCCGGCTTTCAGGTGATCGAGCAGTTCGCCAGAGTCGCCCTGGATCACGCGCACGGCCAGTCCGGGATGGCGGTCGCCGATCTCCCGCAGAACGAGAGGGATCATTGTGGGTTGGAGCGAGCGAATCGCCCCGATGACGACGCGGCCCGACAGGGCGGCAGAATGGCGTGTGCGCGCCTCTTCGACCGCATCCAGCGCGGTGCGAATGCTCTCGGCCAGATCGCTGGCCAAAGGGGTCGGGCGCACGGTGCGGCCCGAGCGGTCGAACAGGGGCTGGCCGACATACTCCTCCAGCCGTTTCATCTGCAGGCTGACGGCGCTGGGGGTCAGGCCCATGTCGTCCGCGGCGCTGGCGAAACTGCCGTGCCGCAGGACGGAGTTCAGGGTCATCAGGAACTCGAACTTCAAGGCTCTCTCCCGTGCAGGGCCGGCGCCGTGAGCGCCTAGTGAGATCGATACATAACGAAACGTCATCTATCGATCCAGCAAACGTCACTATTTCTTGAGTTTGACGGTCGTTACCAATGGTCTCGACCGAGCGATGGGGCAACCCGCCGATCGGCAGGGTCTCATCGCTCGAAGAGGCGAGGGACAGGGAAGAGGCAATGAAACAAGACCATCAGATCAGAATGCTGATCGACGGACAGTGGACGGAGGGCGAAGGCGCCGCTGTCGCCGTCGTCGACAAGTTCACGGGGGCCGAGCTGGGCCGCCTGCGGTCGGCGTCGCCGGCCCAGGTCGAGGCGGCGGTGGCCGCCGCCCGTGCAGCGTTCAACACGGTTCGCCTTGAACCCTACGAGCGCAGCCGCCTGTTAAATCGGGTCGGCGATCTTATCATGGCCGACCGCGAGGCCCTGGCCGAGATGATCGTCGCCGAGTCCGGCGTGCCGTGGAAGGATTCCAGCAACGAGGTGGTTCGCACAGCCGAGACCTTCCGCGTGTCGGCCGAGGAAGGCCGCCGTCTGGCGGGCGAGATCGTGCCGATCCAGGGCGCGTCGGGCCAGTCAGGTCGCATGGCCTATACCCTGCGCGTGCCGCGTGGCGTGGTCGGCGGCATCAGTTCTTTCAACTCGCCGCTGAACATGGTGGCGCACAAGGTGGCGCCGGCCCTGGCTTCGGGCAATGCGGTCGTGTTCAAGCCGCCGGTCGCCACGCCCCTGTCGGCGACGCGCCTGTTCGAGCTGATGCTGGAAGCGGGGATTCCCGGCGGCCTGATCAACCTGGTTCACGGCGGCGGGGCCGAGGTCGGCGCGCCCCTGGCGGCCCATTCGGGCGTGGACTTCTTTACCTTCACCGGCAGCACCCCGGTTGGCAAGGCGATCAGCGCCAGCCGGGGAATGCGCGCCACGGCGCTGGAACTGGGCAGCATCGCCGCCACCATAGTCTGCGCTGACGGTGATCTGGAGCGGGCGGCTGTGCGTTGCGCCCAGTCCGGCTTCCGTCGTCAGGGGCAGGCCTGCACCTCGACCCAGCGGCTGTTTGTCGAGCGCACGGTCATGGACCGCTTCCTGCCCATGCTGCTGGAACAGGTTCAGGCGCTGAAGGTCGGAGACCCGCGCGACCACGCCACCGACGTCGGTCCCATGATCAGCGAGGCCGAGGCCGTGCGCGCCGAGACCTGGGTGCGAGAGGCGACGGATCGCGGCGCACGCGTTCTGACCGGCGGCGAACGGCGCGGCGCGATTTTGACTCCCACGGTTCTGACGGACGTCGATCCTGCGTCGAAGGTCCTCTGCGAGGAGATCTTCGCTCCAGTCCTGACGGTGCTGCCGTTCGACACGCTGGATGAGGCCATCGAGCGCGTGAACGCCACGCCGTTTGGTCTGGCCGCCGGCCTGTTCACCCGCGACCTCAGCCGCGCCCTGAAGGCGGCGGAGCGGCTGCACGTCGGGGTGGTTCACCTGAACGAAGCCTCCAGCAGCCGCGTCGATCTGATGCCCTTCGGCGGCGTCAAGGACAGCGGCGTGGGGGTCGAAGGCCCCCGCTACGCCATGCGCGAGATGACGCAAGAGCGTCTCGTCACGATCACCCTGTGATGGATTTGAATATGTCAGCAGACAGCGTAACCGGCGCCATCTTCATGGCCCAATGCCTGAAGGACGAGGGGGTCGAGAAGGTCTTTGGCCAGTGCGGCCACACCAACTACGCCCTGATCGACGCCTGCGACCGGCTGGGCATCGAATATGTCTCGTTCCGGCATGAGCAGCAGGCCGTCCACGCCGCCGACGCCTACTATCGGGTGTCGCGCAAGCTGGCGGTCATCAACGTCCACCTGTCGCCCGGCCTGACCAATACCGTGACCGGCGTGGCTTCGGCGGCGATGGACGGAACGCCGATGCTGGTCATCACCGGCAACACCCCGACCTATCACCACCCGCGCGAGGCGCATCAGAGCATGCGACTGCACGCCGACGCGTCGCAGGGCGACATCTTCAAGCCGATCTGCAAGCGCGTCTGGCGCGTGGACGACGCCCGCCATCTGCCCGACGTCATGCACCGGGCCCTGAACATCGCCCAGACAGGCCGGCCCGGCGCCGTGCTGCTGGACATCCCGATGGATGTCTTCGCCCAGAAGATTACGGCCGAGGCCCAGACGCGGTCGCGGCGTCCCAACTTCGCTCGTCCGATGGGCGACGCCGAGGGCGTGGCCGAGGCCGTCGCCATGCTGAAGGCCGCGGCCAATCCGGTGATCTTCGCCGGCAACGGCGTGGCTCTGTCCGGCGCCTATGACGCCCTGAAGGTTTTGGCGGAACAACTGGGTGCGCCGGTGGCCACCACCTTGGTGGGTAAGGGCGTCTTCCCCGAGAACCACCCCCTGTCGCTGGGCACGACCGGCATCTGGGGCGCGCGCGTCGCCAATGACACGACGCGCACGGCCGACGTCATCCTGGCCGTCGGCACAGCCTTCGGCGAGGCGGACTGCAGCTCCTGGCGGCCCGAGCACACCTTCAACATCCCCGGCACGAAGCTGATCCAGATCGATCTGGACCCGCAGGAGATCGGCAAGAGCTATCCAGTCGATATCGGCATCGTCGGCGACGCCCGCGCGACCCTGGCCCAACTGTCGGCAGCCCTGGGCCATCAGCCCCGCCCGTTGGCGGTGGTCGAGGCCCAGCGCGCGCGACTGGACGACGCCAAGATGGCGTGGCGCGAGGAATTGAAGGAAACCCAGGAGATCGACACCAAGCCGATCCACCCGGCGCGCCTGCTGAAGGTCCTGTCTGACGCGGCTCCGGCCGACGCCATCTTCGTCACCGATGTGGGCTGGAACAAGAACGGCGCCGGCCAGCAGTTGGAGATCCAGGGGCGCAACGGCTTCCTGACCAGCGGCGGCATGGCGACCATGGGCTATTCCCCCGCCGCCGCTGTCGGCGCCGCCATGGGCGCGCCGGACCGCAAGGTGCTGGGTCTGGTCGGCGACGGCGGTCTGATGTCGGTGCTGGGCGCGCTGACGACGGCGGTCGAGCTGGATATCCCGGTGCTGTGGGTCCTGTTCAACAACTTCTGCTACTCGACCATCCGCACCGTCGGCACGACCTATTTCAATAACAAGCAGGGCACGGAATTCCGCTCGCCCGACGGAGAGCTCTACAACCCCGACTTCCAGCTTCTGGCCAAGTCGTTCGGTATCCAGTCGGCGCTGATCGAGGAGCCGTCCGATCTGGAGGCGGGGGTTCGCGCGGCCATGGCTGAGCGGGGGCCCTTCCTGCTGGAAGTGCGGACGCGCGGCGACGTGCCGATGCCGCGCACTGGCTACTGGGACATCGCCGACTTCCTGGCGACCGGCAATGACTGACGGCCCGCCGCTTCATCAGGGTCTCCACCGACGGGACTATCAGCCAGACGCCGTCGGCCCGCTGGACGGGGTTCGGGTGCTGGACATGTCGCGCCTGTTCGCCGGCAATGTCCTGACCCAGATCCTGGGCGACTTCGGCGCCGAGGTGATCAAGGTCGAGCCGCCTGCGGGCGATACCCTGCGCGGCTGGAAGACCAAGGGCGTCTCGACGCACTGGAAGATCTACGCCCGCAACAAGAAGAGCCTGGGTCTGGACCTGCGTAATCCGCAGGCGAAGGACATCTTCCTGAACCTGGTCCCGACGGCGGCCATCCTGGTCGAGAGCTTCCGTCCCGGCGTGCTGGAGAAGATGGGCTTCAGCCCTGAGGTGCTGCATGCGATCAATCCCAAGCTGGTGATCGTGCGGGTCTCGGGCTGGGGGCAGGGCGGCCCCTATGGTCAGCGACCGGGCTTCGGCACGGTGATCGAGGGCATGTCGGGTTTCGCCGCCATCAATGGCTTCGACGATCGTGAGCCGGTGCTGCCGCCAATGTATCTGGCGGACGGCGTGGCCGGGTCCTACGGCGCCTCGGCGGCGCTGCTGGCCCTGCGCGAGGCGGAACGTCCGGATGGCAGGGGTCAGGTGATCGACCTGCCGCTCTATGATCCCCTGTTCGCCCTGCTGGGACCGCAGGCGGCCAATTACCGACTGTCGGGCCAGGCGCGCAAACGCGAAGGCAGCCGGTCCAGCAACTCGGCGCCGCGCAACGTCTACCGCTGCCGGGACGGCAAGTATGTCGGCCTGTCGGGTTCGACCCAGACCATGGCTATGCGAATTCTCAAGGCCATCGGGCGCGAGGACATGATCTCGGACCCGCGCTTCGCCACCAATGCGGACCGACTGGCGAACGTGGTCGAGCTGGACGCCGCCATCGGCGACTTCATCGGGCGTCACGATCAGGCGGAGCTGGTCGCCCTGATGGAGGCCGCCGAGGTCACGGTCGGGCCGATCTATGACATCGCCCAGATCATGCAGGACCCGCACGTCATCGAACGCGAGATCCTGGCCGACTATCCCGATGCCGAACTTGATTTGCTGCCGATGCATCACGTGGTGCCGCGTCTGTCCGACACGCCGGGGTCAATCCGAGCGGCGGCGCCGGCTCTGGGCGAGCACAACGCCGAACTGCTGGCCGAGTTGGGGATGGGTGAGGCGCAGATCGCTGGCCTGATCGCCGAGGGCGTCGTCGCCGGCGCCGCGGTCGCTCGGGCGGAGGACGCGGCATGACCACGGTCTGGCGTTCGCTGCAGTATGTTCCGGCCCATCGCGACAAGCATGTGACCTCGTCGCGACTGGCCCAGGCGGACGGCGTCATCCTTGATCTCGAGGATGCGGTGCCGACCGAAGACAAGGCCGCTGCGCGCAAGGCCCTCAAGTCGGCGGTGAAGGTCGTCGGGCGCTGGGGCGCCGACGTGCTGGTGCGGATCAACGCTGAGCCGGAGCTGGCGGACGCCGATATCGCCGCTGCGGTCGCCGCCGGCGCCGTCGCCCTGGTCGTGCCCAAGGTTGAGAGCGCGGACGACATACTGCGTCTGGAGCCGGTCATCGCGGCGGCTGAACGGGCGGCGGGGCGAGAGATCGGCGCAACGCGTCTGGTGATTCTGATCGAGACCGCCCGCGGCTTCCTGTCGATGTCGGCCAGCCTGGGGGCCAGCGCGCGGATCGCTGCGGTCAATCTGGGCAATGAGGATTTTGCGCGCGATCTGGGGGTCGAGCCGTCGGAGGAACTGCTGACCTATCCGCGTCAGCAGATGATCATCGCCGCCGTGGCGGCCGGGGTTCTGCCCCTGGGTCTGGCGGGACCGGCCACGCGCTTTGACGACCTGGACGCTTATCGCCGGCTGGCCGAGCGGTCGCGGCGGCTGGGCCATGTCGGCGCCACCTGCATCCACCCCGATCAGATCGCCGTGCTGAACCAGGTCTTCGCGCCCAGCGAGGCCGAGGTGTCCGAGGCCCTGGCGATCGTGGACGCCGCCCGTATGGCCGGGAAAGGCGCCTTCGCAGTCAACGGCAGGATGATTGACAAGCCTGTCCTGAGTAGAGCGGTCGAAGTGCTTGACCGTAAGAGTTCAATAGAGAGCAAGTCCAAATCTAGTTCTAATAAATAAAACAAAAACGGCGGCTCAAAAAGAAGTCGTCAATATGGGGAGTATGCAATGCGTAAGGAAGAGCGGAACTCGCTGCCTGGCGGCGAGGGGAGAAACATCCGTCGTATTCTGATGGGAACCGCCGCGGTGGTCGGACTTTTGTCGACCAGTCCGGCTCTGGCTCAGGAGCAGGAAGCTGAGCCGGAAGCGGAGCAGGCGGTTCAGGTCGAGGATATCGTCGTCACCGGCACGGCCATCCGGGGCGTGGCGCCGGTCGGGTCCGCCACTGTCGGCATGACGCGGGAAGATCTGGTCCAGGCCCCGGCGCGCGACGCCAGCGCCCTGGTCGCCAGCCTGCCGCAGGCCTCCAGCCAGGGGACGACCCTGGCCTCGTCGGGCGGCCGCGCCGCTGGCGTGAACCTTCGCGGACTGGGCAACAACGCCACCCTGGTCCTGTTCGACAGCCGACGCGTCGTGCCCCAGGGCGGCAACGCCCAGGTGTCCGATCCCAACCTCATTCCCTTTTCCGCGATCGAGCGGGTCGAGGTCGTCACCGACGGCGCCTCGGCTATCTATGGCTCCGACGCGGTGGCCGGCGTGGTCAACTACATCACCCGTCGCAACTATGACGGGGCAGAGGTCACGACCCGCTACACCAACTCGCTGTATAATCAGTATGTTGTCGATGGCGTGGTTGGCAAGAGCTGGGGCAGCGGCAGCGCCATGTTCGCCGGGTCGTGGGACAAGAACGACAGCGTTCCACGCAGCGAGCGTGACTATATGATGCAGGATCTGCGGTCCTTTGGCGGGAATGACAACCGCCTGATAGGGACGACCGTCTATCCTGATGCGCCCGGCGCCCTGATCATCGGCAACACTGTCTATGGCCTGCCCACCACGAATGGCGCAGTGCCGACAGCGGCGGACGTGATCGCCCTGAGCGGCGACCCGGATCTGTATGACTCCTCGTATCTGTATGACTTCTACACAGCCCGCGAACGCCATGCGGCCATGTTCAAGCTGCGCCAGGAAGTCGCCCCGGGTTTCGAGCTCGGCTACACCGGCATCTATAATCTGCGGACCAATGAATCGCGCTCCGGCGACGGATTCGAGCGGGTGGCCATCCGCCTGACGCCCGGCAGTCCCTATTATATTCCAGGCATGCCCAACCCGACGGCGAACCAGACCGTCGTCTATAACTACTCGCTCAACAATCCCGACACCTCGCGCGACCAGAAGAACCGCGAGGAGACGATCAACCACTCGATCGACATGACGCTGGAGCTGCCGAAGGACTATCGGTTCTCGGGTCTGCTGACCTACGGCAAGACGGACTCGTGCAACGTCTGTCAGCCGCAGGTGAACACGACCGTCGCCAACGTCATCGCCAGTAATGCGTCGTGGGGGTTCAATCCCTTCCTGCAAGGTCCGCAGGCGGGCGCCGACGCTCTGGTCGGCGGCTTCATCCAGCAATACGACACCGTGCTGTTCGACGCGGTGGGCAAGGTGGACGGGGTTCTGTTCGACCTGCCGGCCGGCGCGGTTCGTCTGGCGGCCGGCGCGGAATATTCGCGCTACAAGCTCTATCTGAAGGCGCAGAACACCCTGAACCTGGCGGGCGACTATCAGGTTTCGCGCTTCACCAAGAGCGATCGCGATGTGAAGTCGGCCTTCGGCGAAGTTTTCGTGCCGATCGTGTCGAACGACATGGGCGTGCCCTTCATGCAGTCGCTCGATCTGAGCGCCGCCGTTCGTTACGACAGCTATTCGGATGCGGGCGACACCACCAATCCCAAGATCGGCCTGACCTGGCGGCCGACCGATGAACTGCTGGTCCGCGGGAGCTGGGGCACGTCGTTCCGGGCGCCTACCCTGATCGAGGCCAACCCGGCCACGGTGGGTCAGACCAACCGGGTCTATGTCAGCAACGGCCTGAACGATCCGACCATCCCGATCACCAATGTGTCCTCGGGTCAGAGCGCGGTCCTGTCGCGGACCGGCAACACCGAGGGGCTGCGACCGGAATCGGCGACCATCTGGTCGCTGGGCGGGGACTATCGTCCCAACTACCTGCCGTCGTTGAAGCTGAGCCTCACCTATTACAACGTCAGCTATGAAGACCGGATCGAAAACCTTCCGAACCAGACGCTGATCCTGTCCAGCCCGGCCAACCTGGAACTGTACAAGGACTTCTTCATCAAGGCCCCGCAGCCGACCACCTGCGTTAACGGTGACTACTCGACCTATAATCCGGCCTACCTGCCCTGGCTGACTGACAAGAACGCGGTCTTCTCGCCTTCGACCATCAACGACTGCTCCATGGTCGGGATCATCGCCGGCGGGCGTCTGAACCTGGGCCAGGTGAAGCAGAGCGGGCTCGATTTCGGCGCCAACTACCTGCATGAGACCGCGTTCGGCGACTTCACCTTCAACGCCAGCTTCTCCAAAGTCCTGAACCTCGAGAAGAGCGTGGTCGCGGGCGGTCCCCTGTTCGACGCCCTGGACACCTATGGCTTCCAGGTATCCGAGCGCGGACGTTTCAACGTCAACTATCGTCGCGGCGGGCTCAGCGCCAACCTGAGCGCCAATTACGTCGGATCCTACCTCAACAATGCGACCATCACCGTGAACGGGGTGAAGCTGCCCGACACGGAAATCCCGGCCTGGACGACCTGGGATGCGGGTGTGGCCTACTCCTTCGAGGACGGTCGCTTCGGCGGCGCGCTTGACGGGGTTCGCCTGGCGGTGAACGTCCAGAACCTGTCCGACGAACAGCCGCCCATCGTGCTCAGCGGCACGACGGCGGTGGACCTGGGCAACCACAACCCGTTCGGTCGGGTCTGGTCGCTGGAGCTGACCAAGGCGTTCTGAGCCGGCTTTGACCGGGGGCGGCGAGGGGCCGCCTCCGGTCAAGGTGTTTTCAAAGGAGGGACCAAGTGATCAAGCTGAAGATGATGCTGGCGGCGCTGATGACGGCGACAGCCGTCTGGACGGGCGCAGGCTTCGCCGCCGCCCAGGCGCCCGCGCCGGGCCAGGCCATGCCCGATCCCTACGCCGGGCAAAAGAAGCTGCTGGTCATCGCCGACGTCCAGACCGGCTTCCATCACGACTCGATCAATCACGCCATGGCGGTGATCGAGCAGATGGGCCGCGAAAGCGGGGCCTATGTCGCCTTCCTCCGTACCGACTCCCAGTTGATCACCCGCGAGCCTATCCTTGGGACCGGGACGCGCTATGAGGGACGGCCCGTCAACGCCCGCAACCTCAACTATTTCGACGCTGTATTCCTGTTGAGCAGCGGCTCGGGCAATCTGTCCGAGCAGCAGAAGGCTGACTTGCTGGCCTTCGTCAAAGAGGACGGCAAGGGTTTCATCGGCGGTCACGCCGCGACGATCGCCTTCTATGACTGGCCCGACTACGGCGAGATGATCGGCGGCTTTATGGCGGGCGAATACCGGGTCGAGCCGACGGGCGTCATCGTGTCTGACCCGAACTTCCCGGGCGCGGGCGGCTTGCCGACCACCATCACCGATCAGTTTCCCTATATGGGCGCGCCCTATGTGAAGGGCGGCGTCCACACCATCCTGCGTCTTGATCCGTCGCAGCTGACGCCGGAGCAACTGGCGCGTCGTCCTGACGGCGACTTCCCGGTCGCCTGGGCCAAGACCTACGGCAAGGGCCGGGTCTTCGTCAGTTCGCTCGGCCATGTCGAGCAGATCTGGGACGACCCCGCCGTCCGCACCTTCCATCTCGAAGGCATCAAATGGGCCCTGGGCCTGACCGAAGCCGACGTTACGCCCGACGCGCCCCAACAATGAAAATCGCAAAGGACCCCCCCATGACCAGACGCTCTCTGAAAGGCGTCGGCGCCTGCCTGTCGCTGATCCTCATGGCCGGAACCCCGGCTCTGGCCCAGACTGACGACGGCAAGACCTGGCGCAGCTATGGCCAGAACCCCGGCGCGACCAACTTCTCGCCCCTGACCCAGATCACGCCCGACAACGTCGGCCAGCTGAAGCGCGCCTGGACCTTCCGCTACGGCGGCGGCACGGACGAGGAGGGCGACCGCGGCCTGGATCACCGCTGGGAGGTGACGCCCCTGGTGATCGATGGCGTGATGTACGTCTCGACCCCGACCAATCCGAACCTGCCCGACCTGAAGTCCACCATCACCGCCCTGTCGCCCGAAACGGGCGAGGTGCTGTGGAAATGGGAATCGGACCGCAACATCCACGGTCGCGGCATCGCCTGGTGGCCGGGCGACGAGACCCATGGCCCGCGCATCATCTTCGCCACCGACAAGGGCTATCTGGCGGCGCTGGACGTGCGCACGCGTCAACTGGCGACGGACTTCGGCCAGAACGGCCAGGTCGACGCCTACGTGGGCGTGGCGTCCGAGGTCGTGGGCGAAAGCCGCCGTGACACCTTCACCATTCCCAACCCGGTTGCCATCTACAAGAACCTGATGATCACCGGCGCTCGTCCCGGCGAGATGGGACCGCCCGGACCGCGCGGCGACGTGCGCGCCTGGGATGTCCGCACCGGCGAACTGGTCTGGGCCTTCCACACCGTGCCCCAGCCTGGCGAGGCCAATCATGAAGGCTATGTCGGCGACGAGTGGAAGGACCGCAGCGGCGCCAACGTCTGGTCGACCATCACCATCGACGAGGAAAACGGCATCGTCTTCGCCCCCGTCGGCGACCTGAACGGCCGGGCCCAGGGGTCTGAACTCTACGCCAACAGCATCATCGCTCTCGACGCCCAGACCGGCGCGCTGAAGTGGCATCATCAGGTCACGCACAAGGACTTGTGGGACTGGGACATGCCGACCCCGCCGATCTTGGTGAACTTCCGCGAGGGCGACCAAACCATCCCGGCCGTGGCCCTGACCGGCAAGCAGAGTCTGCTGTTCGTCTATGATCGCCAGACCGGTCGTCCCCTGCATGAGATCGAGGAGCGGCCGACGCCGCGCAGCGACGACCCGGCCGACGTCGCCTGGCCGACCCAGCCCTTCCCTGTGCGACCCGGCCCGCTGGCGCGTGTGACCATGACGCGCGACGAAATCCCCAACATCACGCCCGAGCAGCACGCCTACTGCACCGCCTTCTGGGACGAGAACAACATCCAGGTGACAGGTCTGTACGGGCGCCCGCTGATGACCCGCGGCACCCTCAGCTTCCCCTCGACTCTCGGCGGGCCGAACTGGGGCGGACCCTCCTACAACCCGACGTCCGACGTCTTTATTGTCAATGTTCAGAACATGGGCCAATTCCGCGCTGCTGGCCCGGTGACGCCGATGTTCGGCGGGCCGCGTCCGCCGCGTCGCCGCGGTCCGGTTGATCCGAATGCGCCGATCACCCAGTCGGGCTTCAGCTATCGCATTGACGCCGACACCATGCTGCCGTGCACGCCCACGCCCTGGGGCGAACTGGTCGCGGTCGACATCAGCAAGGGCGAGATCCTGTGGCGCTCACCGTTGGGAACCATTCCGGGGCTGAAGACCGATGTGGCCACCGGGGCGCGCAATCTGGGCGGCAACATCCAGACCGCCGGCGGCCTGGTCTTCATCGGCGCGACCAACGACCAGACCTTCCGGGCCTTCGACGCCCGCACCGGCGAGGTGAAGTGGTCGGTCGAGCTGGACGCCAGCGCCCACTCCACACCTGTCACCTACCTTGGCAAGGACGGCAAACAGTATGTCGTCGTGACCGGGGCAGGGGGCACAGCCGTCGCCGCCAGACGAATGTCGGACACCCTCAACGCCTTCGTCCTCCCCTAGCGCCGACCGCCCCGCGAGGCCTGAGGGTTTCGCGGGGCGCCTCCCGATCCGACGCCGGTCGGACCGTTCTATAGTCAGTGGATTATCCCAATGGATGCAGCCCTGCCCGTTACGCCCCCGAAAAGGACCCACGTGCGATACGTCGTGCTGGCCCTGATCGCCGTCGGCACCATGATCAACTATCTGGACCGCTCGCTTCTGGCGGTCGCGGCCCCCCGGATGGCCGAGGATCTCGCGCTCGGCGCGGCCACCATGGGCATCCTCTTCTCGGCTTTCTCATGGAGCTACGCCCTGGCGCAGATTCCGGGCGGGATGTTCTTGGACCGTTTCGGCGTGCGGCTGACCTACGCCCTGTCGGTCGGGGTGTGGTCGATTTTCACCGGTTTGCAGGGGGCGGCCACCGGCCTGACCTCCCTCATCATCTATCGGCTTGGGCTTGGCGCCGCCGAGGCCCCCTGTTTCCCGGCCAACAGCCGCATCCTGGTCGCCTGGTTCCCGCAGGGCGAACGCGCTCGCGCCCAGAGCGTCTATTCGGTCGGCATGTATTTCGGCATCGCCTTCCTCAGTCCGGTCCTCTTCTGGGTGACGGGGACCTTTGGCTGGCGGGCCCTGTTCATCATCGCCGGCGTGATCGGCGTTATGTTCGCGGGGCTGTGGTGGTGGGTCTATCGTGATCCCGAGCACAGCCGCATCGTCAATCAGGCCGAGCTGGACCACATCGCGGCGGGCGGCGGCGGTCTGTCGGCGGCGACGGGCAAGACGCCCTTCTCGTGGAAACAGATCGGCTGGCTGCTGGGCAAGCGCCAGATTCTCGGCGCCTCGATCGGCCAATTCGCGACCAACGCCACGCTCGTCTTCTTCCTGACCTGGTTCCCGACCTATCTGGTGGTCGAGCGCGACATGCCCTGGCTGAAGGTCGGCTGGATGGCGGTCCTGCCCTTCATCGCCGCCTCGGTCGGCGTGGTGTTCGGCGGTCAGCTGTCGGACGCCCTGGTCAAACGCAGCGGCTCGGCCACCTTTGGCCGCAAGCTGCCGATCGTGGCGGGTCTGCTGTTGTCCTCGACCATCATCTCGGCGGCCTTCCTGAAGTCCGACGCCCTGGTGATCGCGGTCATGTCGGTCGCCTTCTTCGGCCAGGGCATGTCCAACCTCGGCTGGACCCTGATCTCCGATGTCGCCCCCAAGAGCCTCATCGGGCTGACGGCGGGGGTGTTCAACTTCTGCACCAATCTGGCGGGCATTGTGACGCCGATGATGATCGGCTTCATCGTCGCGGCCACCGGCTCCTTCTTCGGCGGCCTGGCCATGATCGGCGTCCTCGCTCTGATCGGCGCCTTCTCCTACACCTTCCTGGTCGGACGGGTGGAACGCATCGCAGAGCCGACTGCGGCGGAGGCGGGGTGATGGCGATGCGTCCCGTCTCCATCCCGCGATTGGGCGCGGGCGTCGCGTTGATCCTGGCCGTGGGTCTGTCCGCTTGTGAGCCGTCCAATCCGGCGGATGGGTCTCACAAGGTCGTCGCGGCTGAGGCCGTTCCGGCAGCGCTCCCGGCGCCTGGCGTGGTTGAAGCGCCGGCTCTTCCGCCTGAAGTTGCGTTGCCGGTCGAACCTGCACCTGAACCTGAGGCTGTCGTCGTGTCAGCAGCCCCGACCAAGGCCACGCCGCCGGTTCAGGCGATCGCCCCGCCGGCCCCGGCGCCTCAGCCGGTCAAGGCGGTGGTTCAGCCCGGCGTCCTGCCGCAGGGGGCGGGGCGCAACGTGGCTCAGCGCCTGTGCGGCACCTGCCATTCTCTAGTTCTGGTCACAGCCAAGGGGCACACCGAGGCTGAGTGGGACTCCATCGTCGCTCGCATGGAGTCTAACGGGATGCAGGCCTCGGCGGACGACATCAACACGGTCATCGACTATCTGTCGAAGGCGCTGCCGCCACGCTAGGCGAACGACAGGGAAGTTCGAGTGATAGAGTTCCAGCCCCAGACCACCTCTGTCGACGACGTCATCGTCACCGCCGCTCGATTGCCGCCGGCGGCGGGAGAGGCGGCCTTCTCGGTGATCCGTCTGGGTGAGGAGACGCTGTCGACCTCCACGCGTCTGGACGAAGCCCTGGCGACGGTTCCGGCGGTGTCCCTGTTCCGGCGCACCTCCAGTCTGGCGGCCAACCCCACCACCCAGGGCATCAGTCTTCGCGCCATCGCGCCATCGGGCGCCGGGCGGACGCTGGTGACGCTGGACGGCGTGCCGCTGAATGATCCCTTCGGCGGCTGGGTGATCTGGTCGCAACTGCCGACCGAAAGCATCGAGAGCCTGGACATCGTGCGCGGCGCCGGGGCCGGTCCCTATGGCGCGGGCGCCCTGACCGGGGTGATCCAACTTCGGGAACGCGAGCTTGGCGGGGTGCTGGACGCCTCCATCGCCGAGCGCGGCGGGGCGCGGCTGGCGGGATCGGGCGGAGTGGATGCTGGGCCGGCGCGGCTGACCGGCTCGGTCCTTTATGAAACCAGCGACGGCTATGTGCCTGTGCGCGGCGCGGCGGCGGGGGCCGCGGACACGCCGCTCGATCTGGAGGCGAAGAGCGCTTCCCTGCGCGCGGATCTGCCCCTTGGCGACGCCGCCCTGTCGCTGCGCGCGGGCGCCTATGAAGAGGATCGCGGCTCCGGTCTGGCCGGCGCCCGTTCAACGGCAAGCGGCCATGTGCTGTCGGCCGCCGTCGCGCGTCAGGCCACGGTCCAACAGGCGGGCTGGCGTTTGCAGGCGTGGCGGCGAGAGAGCGATTTCGCCAACACCTCGGTCGCCGTGGCGGCGGATCGGACGACGACCACGCCCGCCAATGATCAATACGAGACGCCAGCCACGGGCTGGGGCGTGAACGCCGCCCTGCGCGGCCGCCGTGAGGGTCTGCTGGGCGGACGCGCGGAATGGGAGGTCGGCGCCGACGCGCGTTTCAACGAGGGCGAGACGCATGAACTGTTCCGCTACATGGCCGGCGACTACACGCGAGACCGCGTTGCCGGGGGCGAGACTTCGGTGGCGGGCGTCTATGGCGAGGGCTCGCTGGAGAGCGGGCCGTGGCTGGTCGCCGGGGGCTTGCGTCTGGACGGCTGGAAGAATGAGAACGGGCGTCGGCTGGAGCGTGATCGGGCCACCGGAGCGCCGACGCTGGACGAGGCCGATCCCGAGCGCTCGGGCGAGGTGGTCAGCGCGCGTCTGGCGGCGCGGCGCATGATCGGGGGCGGCTGGGCGGCGCGGGCTGCGGCCTATTCCGGCTTCAGGCCCGCTACCCTGAACGAACTGCATCGGCCCTTCCGCGTCGGCAATGACCTGACCGAGGCCAACGCCGGTCTGGTTCCTGAAACCCTGCAAGGCGTCGAGGCCGGCCTGGCGTTCGAGGGGCCCATTTCGGCGCTGACGGCGACCCTGTTCTGGAACCGGATCGACGACGCCATCGTCAACGTCACCATAGGCGAGGGGCCGGGAACCTTCCCCCGCGCGGGCTTCGTCCCCGCCGGCGGCGTGCTGCGCCAGCGCCAGAACGCCGGGACCATTGAAGCGACGGGCGTCGAGATCAGCGCGCGCCAGACCCTGCGCAGCGGGCTGGACTTGACCGGCGCCGTGTCGATCACCGACGCCCGTGTGGACGGCGGATCGGCCGCTCCGCAACTGACCGGCCTGCGCCCGGCCCAGGCGCCGATCTGGAGCGCCTCGGCCGGGATCGACTGGCGCGCCAGCGACCGCCTGACGCTGACCGCCAGCGCCCGGTATGAGAGCAAACGATTCGAAGACGACCTGAACAGCCGCCTCCTTGGCGCAGCGGTGACAGCGGACGTTCGTGCCGACTGGCGCGTCAATGATGCAACGTCGCTGTGGCTGGCCGTCGAGAACTTGTTCGACGCCGATGTTGAAGTGTCGGAGACTGGGACCGGCGTTGAAGGCTTCGGTCCCCCGCGCCTGCTCAGCGCCGGGCTAAGACTGAGCTACTGAAGAGCCCAGATCGAAATGTCGAGGGCCTGCCAATGGGCGTTCGGCCCTAGCGCGTTTTTAGCATGGCGCGCTGAATACTGCCTTGGCCGCTGGGTCCTGGCCTGACCAGCGAAGTGGGGGCCGACCACCGTTCGCGCGGACAGTCGCCATATGGCGACTGCTCCTGAAGCCCGGCGAAGGTTCGACCGCGGCGCTGTCGCGTATCTTTCGCAATGCGCCCTTACTGCGCCTCGACGTAGCGCGGGGATGCATGCGGGAGGCGATCATGACCAACAGACTGACGGGCAAACTCTTTGGGGCCAGCGCCATGATGCTGGCGATGGCGATCGGCGGGGCCGCCTGGGCCCAGGAAGCGGCGGCTCCGGTCGTGGCCGCGACGGTCGATACGACCTCGACGGGCGAGGCCCGCAGCGGCGTGATCGTGCTGGACGTTGACGCCCGTAATCATCGTCTTGTGTCGGCGGCGGGTCTGGCTGGTCTGGAGGTCTTTGACCTGGCGGGTGCGCGCGTAGGCGCCGTACCGGCGGGCGAGGCCGGCGGCCTGGACGTGCGCTACGGCTTCCCGATCAAGGGCCAGCCCGAGACCCTGCTGGTCTCGACCGACAAGACCGAAAACGCCCTGCGCTTCTTCGCCATGCGCAACGGCGCGCCGGTCGAGGTGGGCGCGCGCGCCGTGCCTCTGGGTTTTGCGGTCGAGGACGTCTGCCTGCTGCGCAACGCCAGCGACGGCGGCCTCTATGCCGTGGCCGTGGGCGACGGCGGCGAGATCGAACAGCTGCTGCTCTACGCCGATGCCGAGGGCAAGGTCGATGCGCGCTCGGCGCGGCGGATCAACCTGCCGTCCAAGGTCAAATACTGTGTCGCCGACGATGCGACGGGCCAGCTCTACGTCTCGCAGCAGGCGGTCGGCGTCTGGCGCTTCAACGGCGACCCGGAAGCCGACGCCGCCCCGGCCCTGGTCGACGCCGCCGGTCTGGGTCGGATCAGCGAAGAGAGCGGCTCGCTGGCGCTTTATGACGGCGGCCCGGGCGCGCGCTATCTGATCGCCACCGACGCCTCCAGCGGGCGGCTGTTCGTCTATGACCACGGCGCCGACGACGCCTGGCTCGGCGCCGCCAGCCTGACGGGCCTTGGCGGCGAGGCGGTCAAGGAGCCGGGCGCGCTTCAGGTGGTCGGCATGCGGCTGGCCGGGCTGCCCTCGGGCGCCTTGCTGGTGACGGATGAGGATGCGCCCGAGGGCGCCAACTACAAACTGGTGTCGATCGCGGCCCTGACGGGCGCGCTGAACCTGTCGGCCGGCACGCCGCAGGACTCGCGCGCCGTCGTCGCGCCGCGCTTTCCCGCTGTCGTCGCCGTGGCGGAAACGGCGCCGGTCGGCAGTCCCGGTGACGCCGCCGACGATCCCGTCATCTGGGCCGATCCGAACAACCCGGCCAACAGCCTGATCATCGGCACGGACAAGAAGGCCGGGCTGAACCTCTATGACATGCAGGGTCGCGTCATCCAGCATCTGCCCGACGGCAAGATGAACAATGTCGACCTGCGCGAAGGCTTCGTGCTGGGCGGGCAGCCGGTGGTGCTGGTCACGGCCAGCGACCGGACCAACAAGGCCGTCGCCATCTATCGCCTCGACACCGAGGCGCGCCGCCTGGTCAACATCGCCGACGGCGTCCAGCCGACGGGGCAGGGCGATCCCTACGGCCAATGCATGTATCGCTCGGCCCGCAGCGGCAAGACCTATGTCTTCATCAACGACTCCAACGGCGAGAAACGCCAGTGGGAACTGATCGACGCCGGAAACGGCAAGGTTCGCGCGGTTCGCGTCCGTGACTTCGCCTTTGCCAGCCAGGTCGAGGGCTGCGTCGCCGACGACGCCAGCGGCCTGCTGTTCGTGGCCGAGGAAGACGTCGGTCTGTGGCGTCTGTCGGCCGAACCGGACGGCGGCTCGGCCATGACCATGGTCGCCCGCATCACCGAGAACCCGGCGCTGAAGGACGATATGGAGGGCGTCGGCCTGTATGATCTGGGCGACGGGCGCGGCTATCTGGTGGCGTCCAGCCAGGGCAATGACAGCTACGCCGTGTTCCGGCGCGAAGGCGACCAGGCCTATCTCGGCTCCTTCATCGTCGTCGCCGACGGCGCGCGCGGCATCGACGGCGTGTCCGAGACCGACGGTCTGGACGTGACCAGCCGCAACCTCGGCCCCGGCTTCGAGCACGGCGCCATGGTGGCGCAGGACGGCCGCAACGTCCTGCCGGGCGAGAACCAGAACTTCAAATACGTGCCGTGGACGTCGATCGCCGACGCCCTGGGCCTGGAGGTGCGGCGCTAGGTCCGCACGCTTTCCGCGATCTGGGCGCCTGCCTTGGCTACCCGTTGTCCGGCTTCGGCTATAGGTTAGCCTCGGCAATCACACGGCGACGGACGGGGCGAATGAGCGAAGCAGGCGAGCGGCGGCAGGGCATTCAGTCCGTGGGCATCGGTCTGCGCGTGCTGGAGGTTCTGGCGGCGCAGAGCGGGGGGACGGCGCTCGGTGCGATTGCGCAGGCGTCGGACCTGTCGGCGTCTCAGGCTCACCGCTATCTGGCCAGTCTGATCGCGGCGGGCATGGCGCGCCAGGATGCGGCGACGGGGCGCTATGAGCTGGGTTCGGGGGCGCTGCGTCTGGGGCTGGCGGCCTTGTCGCGGATGGACAGTTTCCGCGAGGCGGCGATCGCCTTGACTGACTATGTCGCCGAGACCGGGCGCACGGTGCAAATGGGCGCCCTGGGGCCGACCGGACCAATCGTGGTGCGCTGGATCATGGGCACGCCCGCCATCTCGACGTCCTTGATGGTGGGCTCGCCCCTGCCGCTGCTCAGCTCGGCGACGGGCCATGTGTTTCTGGCCTTCCGGCCCGAGGCGGCGACGCGGCAGATGGTCGAGCGTGAGACACAGCCTCAGTTTCAGCCGGTCGATGTCGAGGGCCTGCGCGAGCGGGTTCGGCGTGAGGGCTATTCGGCCATCCGAGGCGATCTGATCCCCGGCCTGCGGGCCACCGCTGTGCCGATCTTTGACCTGCAGGGCGAGGCGATTTTCACCGCCACGGTGCTGGCCACCGACGTGTTCAAGCCGGAATACGACGATCAGGCGCGCGAACGCCTGATCGAGGTCTGCGACGAGATCACCCGGGCGACGGGTGGGGTGCGTCCGTCGATCTGACGGCTCAAGTGGCGACCGCCTTGCGGAGGTCGGTCGCCGGATCGCTGGCCCTTTCCGCGATCAGGATCTTGCCCATCAGGCGACGCGCCGCGGCGAAGTCGCGCGGTTGGTCCAGGCAGACAGCGCCGACCAGAGCGCCGTCGCGCAGGTAGAGGCGCACCTTTTCGCCCCGCGCGACGAAGACGTCGCCCGCCGCCGGATCGCCGAGGATCTGCAGGTTGTGGCCGCACTGGGCGGTCCAGAACCAGGGTGTCGGTTCGACCTCGGCGGGCTGGCCCAGAATGGCGAGGGCGGCGGCGCGGGCCGAGGTCTGGGCGTGGGCCCAGGTCTCCATGCGGGCGGCGGCGCCGTCTCGCGTCCGGGCGGCCAGATCGCCGACGACAAAGATGCGGTCATCGGCGGGCGAGCGGTAGTCCTCGCCGACCAGAACTCCGCCCGCGACCGGCAGACCCGCCGCCTCGGCCATTTCGGTCGAGGGAATGATGCCGATGCCGACAACGATCAGGTCGGCCTCAATGGTCGAGCCGTCGTCCAGCCGCGCCAGAACGGAACCGTCGGCGGCGTCTTCCAGCGCTTGCAGCGACCGTCCCAACTTGATCTCAACGCCGATGCGGGCGTGGGCGGCGGCCAGCCATTCTGCGGCCTCGGCGGGGACGTTGCGGCCCAGCAGCCGCTCGCCCGCCTCGATCACCGTAGCGGTCAGGCCGAGACCGCGTAGGGTCGAGGCGGCCTCCAGCCCGATCACGCCGCCGCCGACCACCAGGGCGCGGGCGCCGGGCGTCGCCGCTGCTGCAATGGCGCTGGCGTCGTCGGCGGTGCGCAGATAGCGGATGGCGGGATGATTGGGCAGGGGCAGGCGGCGCACGCGGCCCCCCATGGCCAGGACCAGCTTGTCGAAGGGCTCGACCGAGCCGTCGGCCAGCCGAATCTCGCTCCTGTCGCGGTCGATGGCGACGGCCTCGACGCCCAGTTTCAGGGTCACGTCCAACTCGGCCCAGCGTTCCGCAGGGGCCAGCCAAACCGGATCGGCCTCTTCGCCGGACAGGTATTCCTTGGACAGGCTTGGACGTTCGTAGGGGGGGTGCGCCTCGTCGCCGATGACGAGGATTGATCCCGAAAACCCTAGCTCCCGCAAGGCGATAGCGGTCGCGCCGCCAGCGTGTCCGGCCCCCAGGATGACGATGCGTTCAGCCATTTGTGATCTCCATCGGGCGTTGCACTAGATGCAACGCATTTGACATAGATCAAAAACCACGACACCAATGCGGTCAACGGCGACATGAGATCGCTGCTTCGAATTCTTGTCCGGGAGCTTTCAGTGAACATCCCCGTACGCCCGCCGGAGGGCGAGAACCGCCGCGCATGGCCGGCCGACGTCGACGCCGCCGTGCCCTACTGGGTCTATACGGACCCCGAGATCTACGCCGAGGAACTGCAGAAGATCTGGTATGGACCGCACTGGCTCTATGTCGGTCTGGAGTGCGAGCTGGCCGAGGTCGGCGACTGGAAGACGACCACGCTCGGAGAGAAACCCTGCGTCATGGTTCGCTCGGGCGAGGACGAGATATCGGTCGTCGAGAACCGCTGCGCCCACAAGGGCGTCAAGTTCTGCCAGACCCGCACCGGCCACTCCAAGGAGCTGATCTGCCCCTATCACCAGTGGTCCTATGCGCTGAACGGCGACCTGCAGGGCGTGCCCTTCCGTCGCGGCGTCAAGCGTCAGGGCGGCATGCCGGCGGACTTCGACCCCAAGGACCACAGCCTGAACAAGCTGCGCGTCGAGGTGGTCAACGGCGTGGTCTGGGCCACCTTCTCGGACGAGACGCCGCCCTTCCGCGAGTATCTCGGCGAGAAGTTCTGGAAGCACTATACCCGCGTCTATGACGGCCGGAAGCTGGAGGTGCTGGGCTACAATCGTCAGCACATTCCGGCCAACTGGAAGCAGATGCAGGAGAACATCAAGGACCCCTATCACGCGGGTCTGCTGCACGTCTTCTTCGCCACCTTCGGCCTGTTCCGCGCCGACCAGAAGTCTGCCGTCGATATCGACGACGAGGGCCGTCACGGCATCCTGATCTCGCGCAAGGGCGAGCAGGAAAAGACCGAGGCCATGGCCGACATCCGCAACTTCCAGGGCGATCTGGTGCTGGAAGACCCGCGCGTCATGGACGTGGTACAGGAGTTCCCGGGCGAAGAGACCGTCGGGATGATCACCATCTTCCCCAGCGTGATCCTGCAACAGCAGGTCAACAGCCTGACCACGCGTCAGATTGTGCCCAAGGGACCGGGCGGGTTCGACTTCCACTGGACCCACTGGTGCTACGCCGACGACACGCCGGAGATGCGCCTGCGCCGCACGCGTCAGGCCAACCTGTTCGGCCCGGCGGGCTTCGTCTCGGCCGACGACGGCGAGGTTCTGGAAATGACCCAGCAGGGCGCCGCCGGTTCGCCCGACGAGCACTTCATCCTGCAGATGGGCGGTCGCGAGATCGCGCCGACCGATCACCAGGTCACGGAAACCGCCGTGCGGGGCATGTACCGCTACTGGCGCAAGGTGATGGGCCTGTGAGCATGAACCCGACCGTTGCCATCATTGGGCGCGACGAGATCCGCGACCTCTACGACGCCTATTACGGCGTGCTGGACGACGTCGATCTGCACGCCTGGCCCGACTTCTTCACCGAGGACTGCCTTTATCGGGTGATCCCGCGCGAGAACCATGAGGCCGGCTATACGCTGTGCACCATGCAGGCCGAGAGCCGGGGCATGCTGAAGGACCGGGTGACCGGTCTGACGCGGACCCAGATGTATGCGCCGCGCTACTATCGCCGCTTCCCCACCGCGCCGCGCGTGACGGCACAGGACGAGGCGAGCGTCAGCGTCCGCCACAACCTGCTGGTGGTGCAGACCCTGGTGGACAAGCAGTCGGACATCATCCTGTCCGCCGTCTGCCACGACCGCATCGTCCGCGACGGCGACCGCTTGCGCTTTGTCGAGCGCGTCGTCGTCTTCGATTCCGAAATGATCCCCAACAGTCTGGTGTATCCCGCATGACCGAAGCCGCGACCCTGTCGTGGGTGGCGACCTTGCCGCCCTCGGCCCTCGAAGAGCACGGCGTGGCCAAGGCCAGCGCCAACGGCCTGAGCGTCGCCCTCTATGTCGTGGACGGCGAGTATTTCGCCACCGCCGACCTGTGCACCCACGGCCAGGCCAGCCTCTCCGACGGCTTCCTCGACGGAGAACTGATCGAATGCCCGCTGCATCAGGGCACCTTCAATGTGAAGACCGGCGCGCCCGTGGACGCGCCGTGCTCAGTCGCCGTGCGCAGCTTCCCGGTCAAGCTTCAGGACGGTCTGCTGCACGTCGGCATGGAGGGCTGAGGCGTGGCCGAAGTCCTGTCCAACGACCAGCAGTCCCAGCTGAACGCCCTCTATGAGCAGATGGAGCCGGAGGGCCTCTATCCGCTGTGGGAGAAGCTGGCGGCCCTGGTCCTGCCGCAGCCCAACTCTCCGGCCAAGGTCCACAAATGGTCCTATGACAAGGCCCGCGACTACCTGATGCGCGCCGGCGATCTGATCAGCGCCAAGCAGGCCGAGCGCCGGGTGCTGATCCTGGAGAACCCCGGCCTGCCGGGTCTGTCGTCGATCACGCCCAGCCTCTACGCCGGTCTGCAACTGATCCTGCCGGGCGAGATCGCGCCCGCTCACCGCCACGCCCAGTGCGCCCTGCGCTTCGTCATGGAGGGGGGCGGCGCCTATACCTCGGTGGACGGCGAAAAGGCGGTGATGCAGCCCTTCGACCTGGTGCTGACGCCGGGCGGCCAGTGGCACGACCACGGCAACCCCACCGACACGCCGATGATCTGGCTGGACGGCCTCGACATCCCGACCGTCCGCCATTTCGACGCCAGCTTCGCCGAGGGCTATGCCGAGGACCAGTTCCCGGAACAGGCCCCGGCCGGCGATAGCCTGAACCGCTATGGCCGCAACATGCGTCCGCTGAAAGGCCACACGGCGGATCGGCGCCCGGCGCATCAGCCGCTGTTCCACTACCCCTACGCCGAGTGGCGTCCTGCCCTGGACGCCATGGCTGAGAGCGGCGCCGAGATCGATCCGCATCTGGGTCACGCCCTGGAGTTCATGAACCCGATCAACGGCGGGCCGATCATGGCCACCATCTCGGCCCATGTCCGACTGCTGCCGGAAGGCTTTGAATCCAAGCCGCGCCGCTCGACCGACGGGACCATCTTCGTGGTCGTTGAAGGAACCGGCGAGGCGGTGATCGAGGGCGAGACCATCACCCTGAAGCCGCGCGACATCGTCGTCGTGCCGTCGTGGAAATCGGTCGCCTTCAAGGCGTCCAGCCGACTGGTCCTGTTCGGATACTCCGACAAGGCCTGTCAGGAAAAACTGAACCTCTACAAGGAAGAGAACGCATGAGCCTGCTGTTCCAACCGCAAGCGCCCGTGCTTGCCCCGACCAACACCGGGGATGAATTCCCGATCCGCCGCATCTTCTGCGTCGGCCGTAACTACGCCGCCCACGCCCGCGAGATGGGCCGCGACCCGGACCGCGAGCCGCCCTTCTTCTTCACCGCCTGGGCCGAGACAGTGGTGCTGGACGGGACGACCATCGCCTATCCGTCGAAGACCGAAAACTTCCACTACGAGGCCGAGCTGGTCGTCGCCGTCGGCAAGGGCGGTCGCAACATCGCCGTCGAGGACGCGCTGGATCACGTCTGGGGCTATGCCACGGGCCTGGACATGACGCGTCGCGACCTGCAGCTGGAAGCTCGCGCCCAGGGCCGTCCGTGGGACACGGGCAAGAACGTCGAGCAGTCGTCGCCGCTGGGCCTGATCCACAAGGCGGGCGAGGGCTTTGATCCCGAACACGGCAAGATCGAGCTGACCGTCAACGGCGAGGTCAAGCAGACGGCGGATCTGGCGGACCTGATCTGGCCGGTGGCGGACATCGTCGCCTACCTGTCGGGTCTGTGGGAGATTCAGCCCGGCGACCTGATCTACACCGGCACCCCCGCCGGCGTCGGCGCGGTGGTTCCTGGCGACGCCATGACCGTGACCATCGACGGCCTGACCCCGCTCAATATCAAGGTCGGCCCGCCCGCCGCCTGATCCTTTTCACTTGCATCATCAACACACGGAGAGGCGCGCGACAGACGCGCCCTCCGCAGGAGGACGACACATATGGCAGCCATGGGTGAGGGGGGCGGAAACGCCGTCATCGACCGGGCCAGGTTCGGCCCGCTGCAGTTCGGCGTCACGGCGCTGTGCTTCATCATCGCCATGCTCGACGGCTTCGACACCCAGTCGATCGCCTTCGTCGCGCCCAAGATCGCCGAGGACTGGGGCCTGGCCCCGTCGGCGTTCGGACCGATCTTCGCCATCGGCCTTCTGGGCCTGACGGTCGGCGCCTTCACCCTGAGCCCGGCGGCGGACAAGTTCGGCCGCAAGACCATCATCCTGATCTCGACCTTCATCTTCGGCCTGTTCGCCCTGCTGACGGCCTTCGCCGGATCGATGAACGAGCTGCTGATCTACCGCTTCATCACCGGCGTCGGCCTGGGCGCCGCCATGCCCAACATCATCGCCCTGACCAGCGAGTATGGCCCGGCTCGCCTGCGTGCGACCCTGGTGACGGTCATGTTCTGCGGCTTCCCCCTTGGCTCGACCATCGGCGGTCTGGTCTCGACCTGGCTGATCGCCACCTGGGACTGGCATTCGGTCTTCGTCGTCGGCGGCGTCCTGCCGCTGCTGCTTCTGCCGGTGCTCTGGTTCATGCTGCCGGAATCGGTGCGCTTCCTGGTCGCCAAGGGCGCGCCGGAGCACAAGATCGCCCCCATCGTGAAGAGGATCGACGCCGACGCCTCGGTCAGCGAATTCATCGCCGGCCTGAAGCATGAGCAGACCTCGGCGGCCAAGGGCTTCTCGGTCTTCCAGCTGTTCCGTGAAGGCCGCACGCCCGTGACCCTGCTTTTGTGGGTCGCCTTCTTCATGAACCTGCTGGTCATGTACTTCCTGGTGAACTGGCTGCCGACCCTGCTGAAGGGCGCCGGTCTGCCGCTCAGCATGGCCATCCTGTCCACCGCCACCCTGAACCTCGGCGGTGTCGTCGGGGCCATCGTCCTGGGCCGGATGATCGACAAGATCAGCCCCTACGTCGTCCTGGGTTCGGCCTATGCCGCCTCGGCCGCCTTCATCGCCCTGCTGGCCTTCGGCGGCACGAACCTGACGGTCCTGCTGCTCGGCGCGGCCCTGTCCGGCTTCGGCGTCGTCGGCGCCCAGATCGGCTGCAACGCCCTGACGGCGGCCGTCTATCCGACCGCTATCCGTGCGACGGGCGTGGGTTGGGCCCTGGGCGTGGGCCGCATCGGCGCCATCGTCGGCCCTCTGGTCGGCGGCGTGCTGCTGGCCGCCGGCTGGAGCCCGCAGAACCTGATCCTTCTGGCCGTCATCCCCGCCGTGATCGCCTCGATCGCGGTCTTCACCCTCGGCGGCGTGCGCCGCCGCGCCGGAGTCTGACCCCATGATCCTGCACGGTTATTTCCGCTCCACGGCCTCCTGGCGGGTTCGTATCGCCCTGGGCCTCAAGGGACTGGAGGCCGGGCAGGTCATCCACCACCTGCGCAAGGGCGAGCAGCGGGCGCCGGAGTATCTGGCGCTCAACCCGCAGGGGCTGCTGCCGTCTTTCGTCACCGACGACGGCGCGGTCCTGACCCAGTCGCTGGCCATCATCGAATACCTCGACGAGACCTCGCCTGCGCCGTCGCTGCTGCCCGCCGATCCGGTGCAGAAGGCCAAGGTTCGGGCCGTGGCTCAGGCCGTCGCCTGTGACATCCACTCGGTGCAGAACCTCAAGGTGCTGCAACGCCTGCGCGACCTCGGTCTGGGCGAAGAGGTGGTTCAGGACTGGGCCTCGACGGTCATCGAGGAAGGCCTCGACGCGGTCGACAAGCTGCTGGCCGACCAGCCGGGCCCCTTCGCTTTCGGCGACGGCCCGACCCTGGCCGACCTGTGCATCGTGCCGCAGCTGGGCAACGCCCGTCGCTTTGGCATCGAGGTTCGCTGGCCACGCCTGCTGGCGCTTGAAGCCGCCTGCCTCGAACTGCCCGCCTTCCAGAACGCCGCCCCGGGCAAACAGCCCGACGCCGAATAATCATCCCAATCGAACCGAGCGCGGAGCCAACCGCGCCCTTTCCCGGAGGAAATCCATGAGTATCGCCGCCGCGGCCGCCGCCGCATTGCTTGCGCACGCCCCCATGCCCGCCGAGGCTGAGGCGCCTGTCCAGACCGCACCTGCTACGGTTCCGGCCGCGCCGCCGCCGTTCAAGTTGATCAATCACGACGAGAACTACGCTTACCTCGCTGATCCGGCCAAGCGCGCCTCGACCTGGTCGAAGTTCAAATATGTGCCGGTCGGCGGCGAGGGCAGCCCCGTCTGGGCCAGCTTCGGCGGCGAACTGCGCTTCCGCGCCGAGCACCGCGACAACGAGCGCTTCGGCCGCGGGGCTCAGGACACCGGCGGCGACTTCCAGACCCGCGCCCGCCTGTGGGGCGAGCTGAACCTGGGCTCGTCCCTGCGCGCTTTCGTCGACGTTCAGGACGCTCGCACCTCGGGCCTGGCCAGCGGCGAGCCGGTGATCGAGGAAAACCGCACTGACCTGCACCAGGCCTTCCTTGAGGCGAAGACCGGAGTGGGCGGGGGCACGGTGCGCGTTCGCGCCGGCCGTCAGGAGTTCGGTCAGGGCGGCTTCCGTCTGTTCGACATGCGCGAGGGGGCTAACGCCCGCGTGGCGCTGGACATGGTCCGGGTCCTGTACGACAGCCCGACCGGCTGGAGCGGCGGCGCCTTCGCCGGCTACGCCCTGCGCGAAGGCAAGGCCTCGTGGGACGACGCCACCAACTTCGACTACCGCCTTTATGGCGCGACCGCCGCGAAGACGCTGGGGCAAGGGGCGACGGCGCCCAGGCTGGAACTGCTCTACGCCAACACCGACCGCCTCGTGACGCCCTTCTATGGCCAGGTCTCCGGTCGCGACGATCGCGACACCCTGTCGGTGCGTCTGTCGGGCAAGGTCGCGCCCTGGGACTATGAGATCGAGGCGGTCAAGCAGTGGGGCGCGTTCCGCGACCTCGACATCGACGCCTGGTTCATCTCCGCCGTTGGCGGCCGCACCTTCTCGGGCGTGAAGTGGTCGCCGCGCCTGGCCGTACGTCTGGACGTCGGCTCGGGCGATAAGGACCCCACCGACGGCAAGCTGAACAGCTTCAACCCCCTGTTCCCGCAACCGGCCGCCCTGCGCACCGACTTGGGCTTCGCCAACATGGTGCTGTTGCAGCCCGAGGTGACGGTGCGCCCGTCGCCCAAGCTGACGCTGGGCGCCAACACCGCCGGCCTGTGGCGTCAGAGCAAGGACGATGGCCTCTACGCCCTGTCCGGCATGGTGCTGCGCGGCTCCAACGAGGGCCAGTCCTCCTATGTCGGCTGGCGCACGGGCGTCTTCGCCCGCTATGCCCTGACGCCCTATGTCTCCCTGATGGGGGTGGCCAACTACACCAAGGCCGGCGACTTCCTGAAGGAGACCGGCACGGCCGAAGACCAGTCCTACCTCGGGACCTTCCTGACGTTCCGCTTCTGACCAAGGCTTCCGCCGAAGTCCCGAAGAGCCCCGTCTCGATGCCGAGACGGGGCTCTTTTGTCAGTGGAAGTCGCGTGAGCCGGGCAGGACGCGAACGTCGCGCGGGTGGCGATGCGGCGGCTGGCGCGGCGGTTGCGGGTGGGCGACGATGTCGGCACGCGCCAACTGGATCTCAGCCACGTGATCCTCCGACAGGCGGGCCAGTTCGGCGCTGCGGTCGATGATGCGGCGAGCGACGACGTGGACGACGTCTTCGGGGCTTTTTTCGACCACGCCTTCGACCTGCATCAGGCGGGCGCCCATGATTTCGCGGCGGAACTGCTCCAGCATCCGCGCCCACAGGACGACATTGGTGATGCCCGTCTCGTCTTCCAGGGTGACAAAGACGGCGTTGCCCTTGCCCGGCCGCTGACGCACCAGAACTACCCCCGCCACCCGCACCAGGGAACCGCCGCGCTTGCCCTCGGCCTCGGCGCACGTCAGCACCCGGTCGGCAGCGAAGACGGGGCGGAGGATGGTCATGGGGTGGGCCTTCAGCGACAGGCGCGTGGTCTGATAGTCGGCGGCGACGTGTTCGCCCAGCGGCATCAAGGGCAGGTTGGCGTCGGGCTCCGCGCCCAGTTCCCGGGCGCCGCGCTCGCGTGCCTCGGCGGCGGCGAACAGGGGCAGGGGATCGTCGTCGGGAAGACGGCGCACTGCCCACAGGGCCTCGCGCCGGTCCTGTCCCAGCGAGCGGAAGGCGTCGGCGTCGGCCAGCTTGCGCATCGCGGCCGCAGGCAATCCGGCGCGTCGGGCCAGGGTCTCGATGTCGGCGAAGGGCGCCTCGGCCCGCGTTGCGGACAGGGCGTTCGCCCAATCCTCCTTGAAGCCGTCGATCTGGCGCAGGCCCAAACGCAGGAGGGGGGCTTTCTCTGGGCCTTCCAGGCTGTTGTCCCAGACGCTGTGCGAAACGTCGATCGGCCGCACCTCGATCCCGCCGACTTCCTGTGCTTCGCGCACGATCTGGGCCGGGGCGTAGAAGCCCATTGGCTGGCTGTTCAGCAAGGCGCAGGCGAAGGCCGCCGGGTGGCGGTGCTTGATCCACGACGACACATAGACCAGTTGCGCAAAGCTGGCGGCGTGGCTCTCGGGGAAGCCGTAGGAGCCGAAGCCTTTGATCTGCTCGAAGCAGCGCTGGGCGAAGTCAGGATCGTAGCCGCGTTCGACCATCCGGCCGACCATCCGGGTCTCATAGGTATGCAGGCTGCCGTCGCCGCGGAAGGTGCCCATAGCCTTGCGCAGGCCGTTGGCTTCGCCGTCGCTGAACTCGGCGGCGACGATGGCCAGCTTCATCGCCTGTTCCTGAAACAAGGGCACGCCGAGGGTCTTGTGCAGAACCTGCTCCAGTTCGTCGGGCGGGCCCTGGTCGGGCGAAGGCGAGGAATAGACGACTTCCTCCTCTCCATTCCGGCGTCGCAGATAGGGGTGAACCATGTCGCCCTGGATCGGACCGGGACGAACGATGGCGACCTGGATGACGAGATCATAAAGGCAGCGAGGTTTCAGTCGGGGCAGCATGTTGATCTGGGCTCGGCTCTCCACCTGAAACACGCCGATGGACTGGCCTCTGCACAGCATGTCGTAAACGGCCGGGTCCTCGCGCGGGAGGGTGTGCAGTTCCCAGTCCTCGTTCTCATGAGCGCGGATCAGGTCGAAGGCCTTGCGGATGCAGGTCAGCATGCCGAGCGCCAGAACATCGACCTTCATCAGGCGCAGGGCGTCGATGTCATCCTTGTCCCACTCGATGAAGGTGCGCTCCGGCATGGCCGCGTTGCCGACGGGGACCATTTCGTCCAGCCGGTCCTGGGTCAGGACGAAACCCCCGACATGCTGACTGAGGTGGCGGGGGAAGTTCAGCAAGCGCACCGCCATTTCGACCGCGCGGGCGATCATGGGGTTGGCGATGTCCAGACCGGCCTGAACGACGTGGCGATCACCGATCTCGGTCCCCCAACTGCCCCAGTGGCTGGCGGCCAGACGGGCGGTGACGTCTTCGGTCAGGCCCAGGGCCTTGCCGACCTCGCGGATGGCGCTACGGGGGCGGAAGTGAATGACGGTGGCGGCGATGCCCGCGCGATGGCGACCGTAGCGTTCATAAATATGCTGGATGATCTCCTCGCGCCTCTCATGCTCGAAGTCGACGTCGATGTCGGGCGGTTCGTTGCGGTCCTCGGACAAAAAGCGCTCGAACAGCAGATCGGATTCCATAGGGTCCACCGAGGTGATGCCCAGGACGTAGCAGACCGCCGAGTTGGCCGCCGAACCTCGTCCCTGACACAGGATGCGCTTGTCTCGCGCCACCCGGACGATGTCGAAGATGGTCAGGAAGTAGGGAGCGATCGCCTTGCGGCCGATGAAGGTCAACTCCTTGTTCAGCAGGGCCTGCACCTTGTCAGGGACGCCATCGGGATAGCGCATGGCGGCGTGTCGGCCGGTCAGATCTTCCAGCCACGCCTGCGGGTTCCATCCGGGCGGGATCGGCTCTTCCGGGTATTGGTAGCGGAGTTCGGACAGGTCGAAGGTCGCCCGTGACAGGAAGGCGGTTGTCTCGCTTACTGCTTCGGGCGTGTCCTGGAACAGACGGGCCATTTCGGCCGCTGGCTTCAGCCAGCGTTCGGCGTTGGCTTCTAGCCGGCGGCCGGCGGTTTCGATGGCGACGCCTTCGCGGATGCAGGTCAGGACGTCTTGCAGGTCGCGGTCTTTGGGGGCGGCGTAGAGGACGTCATTGAGCGCCAGCAGGGGAACGCCGACCCGCTCCGCCAGGGCCTTGAGTCGGGCCAGCCGACGACGATCGTCGCCACGCCGGTGCATGGCGGCGCCGAGCCAGACGGCGCCGGGCGCGGCCTCGGCAACGCGCGCCGCCACGGTCTCCAACCCCGTCAGCCGATCAGGCGGAACGACGATCAGCAGCAGGCCTTCAGGATCGGCCAGCAGGTCGCCAAGGCCGATCTCGCACTCGCCCTTCCTGGCCCGTCGATTGCCCAGGGTCAGCAGGCGGGTCAGCCGGCCCCAGCCCGCGCGCGTTTCAGGATAGACGATGACGTCCGGCGCGCCGTCGTTGAAGACCAGCCGCGTTCCGGTCAGCAGTCGAAAGTCCGCCGCGCGACGTTTCACCTCCGCGGACAAGGCGGGATTATTCAGCGGGTCCTCGATGAAGGCGATCTCGCCGGGACTGCCGCCGTCGCGTATCTTTTCCGGCGGGTTCAGGCCTTCGGCTCTCAGTTCCTTCAGCGCGCTCCATGCCCGGACCACGCCCGCCACCGTGTTGCGATCAGCCAGGCCGAGACCGGCGTGGCCGCGCAGGATCGCCGTCAGCACCAGATCCTTCGGGTGGGAGGCCCCGCGCAGGAAGGAGAAGTTGCTGGCGGACGCCAACTCGGCGTAGCCGCCGTCATGGTCGAGCGCGCTCATGCGAAAAGGCCGTGGATGAACCAGCGCGGTTCGGGCGTCTCGCCATAGAGGCCCTGGCGGAACAGCCAGAAGCGGCGGCCGTCCTGGTCCTCGATGCGGTAGTAGTCGCGGGTGCGCTGGTCCGGCGCGCGCCACCATTCGCCGCTGATCCGCTCGGGCCCTTCGGCGCGCACAACCTGATGCAGGACGCGGCGCCAGCGGAACTTCAGGGGATAGCCGTCGGGGACCTCGGCCAGGGTCTCGACCGGTTGGGGCGGATCGAACATCTGCAAAGGGCGTAAGGGCGGATCGTCGGGATCAAGCTCGGGCCAGATTGAATCGCCCGGCCGCACCGAGGCCGGAACCAGCCTACCCGCGCGCTCGGGAATGTACGAGGCGAAGGGCTCGAACCTCAGTACGGCCTCCGGCCCCAGGCGCGCCGTCAGCTGATCGATCAGGCGGCTGAAGGCCTCCTCACCGGGGGCTTCATGCTCCAGCCCCTGCTGGGTCGGCGTCAGGACTTGCGTCCAGGGGACCGACATCCGCATCTGGTCGAAGCCGAAGCCGGGGTCCAGCGGGTGGGACAGGGCCGCCATCCGCTCGCGGAACAGGCGCAGGGTTGCAGGCGCGTCGCGGGTCGGGCGGCCGGTGCGGACGACGACGCGACGCACCTCGCCGTCGATGCGATAGAAGCCGGCCACAAAGGCGCGCCCGCCCTGACCGGCCAGATCCAGCCGGTCCATGGTCTCGACCAGCAGGTCGAACAGGACGCGCTCGATATCCTCGGGGGCCGAGATCGGTTCGAAGAAGACGCGGTCGACGACCACCGGGGCGGGCGGGCGATGCGGGGTGATGCGTAAGTCCTCGTCGCCCAGAACCCGCGCCAGTCGGGCGGGGAAGTCGGCGCCGAAACGGGCGGCCAGGGGCGCGCGTGGGCGGTCGTCCAGATCGGCCAGACGCTTCAGTCCGGCGCGGCGCAGGGCCTGTTCCTCCTTGTCCGGTAGTTCCAGGGCGGCGACGGACAAACGGCGGACGGCGGCGCGGTCCTGGCCTTCGGCAAAGAGCCCGCCGGAACCGAAGCGGGCCAGGGCGCGGGCGGCCTGGGGCGTGCCGGCCAGACTGCTGCGGCTTTGCAGCCCGGCGCGTGCGGCGCGGGTCTGGACGGTCTGCATCAACTCCGCCTCGCCGCCGAACAGATGGGTGCAGCCGGTCACGTCCAGCATCAGGCCATGCGGCGGGTCCAGCGCGATCATGGGGGTGAAACGGCCGAAATCCTCCAGCACCCGCGCTAGCAGGGCCGCGTCGGCGTCGGGGCGGTGGGCGACCGTGCGCAGGGCGGGCGTGCGCGCTTGCGCATCGGCCAAGGCCAGACCCGGCGTCAGTCCGGCCCGCGCCGCCGCCGGATCAAGGGCGGCCAGTCGGAGCGCGCCCTTAACCTTCTCGACCAGAACGACAGGCGCGTCTTCAGGCGACCCGTCTTTCTCCGGTTTCTGACGCCGCAGCCGGTCGCTGGGCAGCCAGGGGAACCAGACCGCCAGATAGCGGCGCGGGCGAGCGGAATGATGCCTGCTCACGATCCCACTCCATGATCCTGTTTCCGGTCGCCCCGCCGCCGCGTCGCCGCAGCAGGGTCGCGGAAAAAGACGGTCGGCCAGGCGCTCCGCCTTCGAGAGGTTCCGAGGCGGCGGAGGCCACCGACCAGCGGGTCTCGGCCGCGCTGGGGCAGGGGCTTGCGCCGGCGCGCGCCAGAAACAGGGTCACGCCGCCGGTCTCCGCCGCCAGCGCCAGTCGCCGGCTGGCCGTCAGGCTGAAGGCCCTGGCCTCGCCCCAGGCGCTCAGCAGGACCGCGCCGACGGCGGGACTGCGCAGAGCCTCTTCGCCCACCGCCAACAGGGTCTGCACGTCGCGCGTCCGCACCAGCAATACGTCGCGCGGCGACAGTCCCATCTCATGCAGACCCGGCCCATGTGGTGGACCCGCCTCTTGTCCCATCATTTCATGCAGGCCCCAGACGATAGGGCGTCCCGCCGCCGCCCGTATCGCCATCCCCAGCCCGAAAGCGTTGACCGCCACGGCGTCAGCGGGGGTGGTCGCGTAAAAATCGTGCAGGACGCCCGTGGCCAGAGGCGCAAAGGCGTTGTCGCCCCCTTCGCGAGCCGTCGTCTTGACGCGACGACCGCCGTACCGATCCAGCGCCTCCAGTCGGGTCTTCAGCGTCGCCAGCGCGTCAGATTGTGAACGAATGTTCCTCATTTGTTCTATATGCGCCCTCGACCCCGGGGGGAGTCAAGCGGAACGGCAGAGCGGATCGCGTCCTATTGATCGCGCAGGATGGCGATGGCTTCCTCGCAGAAGGCGAGGCGCTGGCTTTCGTAGGTGAGGCCGGCTTTCAGGACGAGATGCTGCAGCCTTTGATCCCTGGCGCTTGTTCCCTTCGGAAAATCGCGGGCTTCGATAGCTTGATAGGTCGCCAGCTTTTGGCGGTGCTGCACAGCCAGGTGTTCCAGCGTTTCTACCAGCCCGGTGGGGCCGACGACGGCTTCGGCGCGCAGCCGGACCATCAACTCGTCACGGATCGGCAAAGGGCCCTGGCTTTCGGAAACCCAACGCCTGAGTTCATCCTGTCCCGCCGGGAGCACGCGATAACGGCGCTTGCGTCCGCGTGCGCCTTCGACCGGTTGCGCCTCGATCCAGCCGGCGGCTTCCAGGCGGGCCAGTTCACGATAGATCTGCTGGTGCGTCGCCTGCCAGAAATAGCCGATGGACCGGTCGAATCGGCCCGCCAGATCGAATCCTGAACCGGGGTGTTCGGTCAGGGCGGTCAGCAGGGCGTGGGGCAGGGACATAGGCTTCTCGGCGTGGTCGTGCGAAATGAGACCTTAGTCGCGAACCCGGCCGAGGCCAGCCTTCTTGAGGTCAGCCCTCGGCAGGCGCCGTCCTGTGCGCGCCCTTGCGCGAAATCAGCAGACCGAACACCGCCGCCAGAGGGAACATCAGCACCCCATAGACGGCCGCCGGCAACGACATGTCCGGCACCGCCAGCACCGACTCGGCGATGACGATGGCCAGGGTGGCGTTATGCAGCCCGACCTCGAAGGCGCTGGCGATCGACTGTTCGCGATTGATGCGGAACAGGCGCGGGACGATGAAGCCAATGCCCAGGCTGAGAATGCAGAAGCTGACGACAATGCCGGCCAGGGCGATGAAGTCGTCCTTCAGCACGGCGAAGTTGGACACGACCGCCCCGGCGATCACCAGGGTCAGGATGACGACCGAGGCCAGCCGCACCGGCTTGTCCATGGCGCGGGCGAAACCGGGCTTGAAGCCGCGCACCAGCATCCCCAGACCGACCGGCGCCAGCACGATCATGAAGACCTCGATGGTCTTCTTCAGCTGAAGGCCCACGGTCATGTCGCCGGGCTGGAACCAGGCGATCGACAGGTTGACGATGACCGGCAGGGTCAGGACGGCGATGACCGAGTTGATCGCGGTCAGGCTGATGTTCAGGGCCACATCGCCCCGGAACAGATGACTGTAGAGATTGGCCGTGGTCCCGCCGGGCGAGGCCGCCAGCAGCATCATCCCCACCGCCAGAACCGGCGGCAGGCGGAACAGCAGCACCAGCCCAAAACAGACGGCGGGCAGAAGCAGCAACTGACAGGCCAAGGCCAAGGCGACCGCCTTGGGCCGCTTGCCGATGCGGGCGAAGTCGCCGGGCGTCAGGTCCAGCCCCAGCCCGAACATGATGATGCCCAACGCGACCGGCAGGCCGATCATGGCCAGAGGTGAATCCATGGTCTTTTCCTCCCCCGAGAAACCTCAGACCCGACCGGCGAGGGCGCGCCCCGCCGCCCGGCCCGAGAAGATGCACCCGCCCAGGAAGGTGCCTTCCAGCGCATTGTAACCATGTAATCCGCCGCCGCCGAAGCCCGCAGCCTCGCCTGCGGCGTATAGTCCCTCGAACGGCGTCCCGTCCGCCTTCAGCACCTGGCTCGACAGGTCGGTCTGAAGCCCGCCCAGCGACTTGCGAGTCAGGACGTGCAGCCTGACCCCGATCAGCGGCCCGGCCTTGGGGTCCAGCAGGCGATGCGGCGTCGCCGTCCGCGCCAGTTTGTCGCCCAGATAGCGGCGGCTGTTGTGGATGCTCATGGCCTGGAAATCCTTGGTGTAGGGATTGTCCATCTGGGCGTCGCGGTCCTCGACCTGCTGACGAACCAGAGTCGGGTCCAGCAGGGGCCGTTCCGTCAGACCGTTCATTTTGGCGACCAGGGTCTCCAGATCGTCGGCGAAGACGAAGTCCGCGCCCTTGTGCTTGAAGGCGTCCACGGCAGGCGGCGCGCCCCTGCACAGCCGCGACATCAGCACCTTCAGCAGCTTGCGCTCTGTGATGTCGAGGTTCTGCTCGGACCCCGACAGGGCGAACTCCTTCTCAAGGATCTTCTGGCTGACGATGAACCAGGAATGGTCGTGCCCGGCCAGATCTGGCGTGGTTCGCAGGTGTTTCAGCGTGGCCATGGTGTCGTGGCCGGGCAGGGCGGGTGAGGGCAGCCGCCGCCCGAGCGCGTCCAGCCATAGCGGCGACGGTCCGGGCAGGATGCGGATGGCGTGCCTGGGCCAGATGGGGTCCCAGTTCTGCACCCCCTCGACGTAGTGCCACATGCGGTCGCGGTTCACGAGCCGACCGCCGGCCTCGCCCGCGATGTCCAGCATCCGCCCGTCGACATAGGCGGGGACGCCGGTGATCATCGACTTTGGCGGCGATCCCAGCCGCTCCGGCCAGAAGCGGCGCACCTTGTCATGGTCGCCGCCGATGCCGCCCGAGGCCAGAACGACGGCTTGTGCTCTCAGGGTGAAGTCGCCGACCACGTTGCGGTTCGAGGCCGCCCCGCGCGGCGCCGCGTCGGCGGCCAGGATCGCGCCCGCCACGCCTGTGACGCGGCCGCCTTCGACCAGCAGTTGATCGACCCGGCGACGGTGGTGGAAGGTCAGCCGCCCATCCTTCGCCGCCGCTCGCGCGCGGTCGGCGAAGGGCTCGGACACGCCCGTCCCCGTGCCCCAGGCGACGTGAAAGCGCGGCACGGAATTGCCGTGACCAAAGGCCTGACCTGAGCCTCGTTCGGCCCAGCCGACCATGGGGGTCAGGCTGATCCCATGCTGTTTCAGCCAGGCGCGCTTTTCGCCGGCGGCGAACTCGACATAGGCGCGCGCCCACTGCACCGCCCACTCATCCTCGGCCAGCGGTCCAGCCAGCCGGTCCCAGCCCGCGCTGCCGCGCCAGTCCCGCCAGGCCAGGTCGATGCTGTCGCGCACGCCCAGCTTCCGTTGCTCCGGCGAGTTGACCAGGAACAGCCCGCCGAACGACCAGAAGGCCTGGCCGCCCAGATTGGCCGGGTTCTCCTGATCGACCAGCGCCACCCGCTTGCCCGCCTGAACCAGTTCATTGGCGGCGACCAGTCCGGCCAGTCCCCCGCCCACAATGATGACGTCTGCGTCCATATTCGGCTCCCGTTTGCGACTTACGCTAACATTTATGTCAATATGAAACGAGTGTTTCCTTCGCATACATGTGTGTTAATATGTATTGACAGGTAGGTGAGTAGCGTGATGGTCTCTGGGGCAACCGCGACCGGCGCCGCCCCGGGCTGCGGAACTATTCGGCGGCAAGGAAACATCGCGGCGCCCGTTGATGAACGGACCGCACCCTGGGGAGGGGACTAAATGGCGACATCCGTCGTTCACGCGCGCTTGGCCGCGACTGTGTCCATTTTGGCATTGAGCATGGCCGCGCCTGCCTTGGCTCAGACTGTGCCCGATGAAGCTTCGACGATCGACGACGTCATTGTTACCGCTCAAAAGCGTGAGGAATCGATTCAGGACGTGCCGATTGCTGTTTCAGCTTTCTCGGCCGAAACCTTGGACGCCATGAAGATCGAGGGCGGATCGGAGTTGATGCGGGCCATCCCGAACGTAGCCTTCTCCAAAAACAACTTCTCCATGTATAATTTTGCGATCCGCGGGATTGGCACCAAGGCTATCTCAGCTGCTTCCGACCCGGCGGTGGCGGTCAGCTTCAACAACAGCCCCCTGATCCGCAATCGCCTGTTCGAGCAGGAGTATATGGATGTGAGCAGGGTCGAGGTTCTGCGTGGTCCTCAAGGGACCCTGTATGGTCGAAACGCGACGGCCGGCGTGGTCAACATGATCCCCAACCTGCCTCGGCCTGACTTTGAGGCCTTGTACAAGGCAGAGGTTGGTAACTATAACTCGATGCGCGGCCAGGGTATGATCAACCTGCCGATTACAGACAATTTCTGGGTTCGCGCCGCTGGCTCCTTCACCAAGCGTGACGGCTTTGACAAGAATACCTTCCTGGATACTGACGTTAACGGCAGGGACCTGTGGTCCACCCGCCTTTCAGCGGTGTGGGAGCCCAGTGACCGTTTCAGCGCCAATTTGATCTGGGAGCATTTTGAAGAGGACGATGATCGGTCTCGGACAGGAAAGCAGCTTTGCACGCGTGATCCAGGACCGAGCCAGGTTAATGGCGTCACTGTTCCTAATGCCTACCTGAGCGGCCGTATGAGCCAGGGGTGTCAGCCGGGTAGCCTGTACTCGGACGCGGCCTATTCCGCCCCAAACGGCATCGGCCTTTCCCAAATGTATATCGGTGCATTGGTCGTCGGGTTTAATAGCAATTTTGAATCCCTTTATGCGATCAACCCAAGAACCGATCCCTACGCTGGTGTTACCCAGAGCAAAAACCTGAGAGAAATATCGACGTCATACAATCCTGTTTATCAGGCAAAAAACGATGTGTTTCAGTTAAATATGCAATATTATCTAACTGATAAAATAACAGCATACTCTCAATCTCTTTATTCTGAAGACAGTTTTTATTCGACTCAAGATTACGCAAGGTATGTGTCTAACGTAATATTTAACGCAAATGACGGCGTGTTTGATGTGTTCGGGGTTCCTTATAACTCCACTATCGCCCCTGACGGTTATTACGATGATCCTCAACTTGGAAAATCAAACAGAATGCTTTCTGTCGATTTGAGTCGTTCTGAGAATAGCCAGTTTTATCAAGAATTCAGAATTCAGAGTGATGGGACTAGCAATTTTGATTTTAGTGTTGGTGCAAATTATCTAAATTTTGAAACAAAGGATGATTACTTTGTATTCAACAACACATTTTCTTTACTCGCTGAATATTTTTATAACGGAATTACTTTTGCTGGCGTAAGAGCCAAGGATGTGTGTTCTGATGGTTCCAGAAAGGAATGTGTCTATGTAGACGAATCTTCGATCAGAGATCTGGTTGGTGATGGACATAATTATTTCCGAAGCAAGAACGATGTCAGAATCGAATCGTGGGCGGCATTTGGTGAAGGCTATTGGAAAATAAGTCCTGAATTTACGGCTACTGTTGGTCTTCGTTATACGAGCGATCAGAAAACCAGCACCCCATATCCGAGTCAGCTTCTTTTAGGCTCCTGGGACTTGCTGGGGTTTGGTCCGGTGTCCGGGGGGAGCGTGGTTCGCGGATACCCCGCCATGCCGGAGGTCGAGCAGTCGTGGGAGGCCGTTACGGGACGATTTGTTCTGGACTGGAAGCTGTCCGAAGAGTCCATGGTCTATGCCTCGTACGCTCGCGGTTACAAGGGTGGAGGCACGAATCCTCCGAGGGCGGATATCAATCAGCTCGTCGTGCAGTATCAGCCTCTGCCGAGCACGTTTGAACCAGAGTATGTCAATGCGTTCGAGGTTGGTTCAAAAAATACGTTCAATGACGGAAAGATACGTTTGAATGCTACGGCATTCTATTACGATTATAGTGATTACCAGGTATCGCAGATTGTGGATCGGATCTCTCTCAACGAGAATTTCGATGCGTCGTCCATGGGGCTGGAATTGGAAACCCAGTATCAACCCACACGGGATTTCCGGATCGATCTGAACCTCGGTTTCCTCAAAACCAAAATCGGCGACGGCGAAGGCTCTGTCGATGTCATGAACCGGACGCAGGGCAATGACGACTGGGTCGTGCTCCGTCCCTGGATTCAGGTTCCTTCCAACTGTATCGCGCCGGCGGATCTGGTGTCGAAGGTTCTGGCTCACCCCCTTGTCGGGATCTTGGGCACTGAGCATTTGGCGGCCTTCTGCGGCGGCTCGACCCGCCTCGGCAGTTACGACCCGAATGTGGCGCTCGGAAATCCGCTGTGGGCGATCTATGGCTTTACCTACAATCCGCTGACGGATGCGCCCAACGGAGGGCGAGGGTTCAACGCCGATCTGAGCGGGAACGAACTTCCTAATGCGCCGAGGTTTACCGCAAATATTGGCGCGCAATATACGATGCATTTTGGCGACGTTGATGTCACTGTAAGGGGTGACTATTATAGGCAGTCGTCGAGCTACTTCAGGGTTTACAATACCGAATACGATCGATTGAAGGGGTGGGGTAGTGCGAACCTATCAGTGTCGATCGAAAACATGAGCCAGGGTTTGGCCGTTCAGATTTATGCGAAGAACGTTTTCGACGATGCGCCGATAGTTGATGCCTTCACAAACAGCGATGACTCAATGCTGACCACGAACGTTTTCACTCTCGATCCCCGAATCGTCGGCGTGAGTTTGACCAAGACTTTCTGAGGGCTAGATGAGCACGAGGGAGGCGCAGCAACTAAGGAGCGAATTTTCTAGATTTAACACAACCTCAGGTTGACAAATCTATCGCGTTATGAAAGTATTGATTTGACCCAAAACGGGTCCAATATTGGAGGATAACGTGAAAAAGTTCGCTTCTTTTGTTATCGCTGCTGCATCCATGATGGCTGCTGCTTCTGGCGCATCGGCTGGTAGCTGGACCACCGGCACCTATGAACTGAAGGGCCCGCTAGTTCTGAACCAGTCGATTACTCTGAATTGTAATCCGACGAAGTTTGGCCTTAACGCCTCATCGACTTCTTCTGGATCTGTTACGTCGGTCGATTGGAGCTCTTCGTGCAACGGCACGTTGACTCCGGGCGCTGTAAGCTGGGTTGCGACCCCTATCAGCGCCACGTCGGCTAGCATCAAGCTTTATGTCACCACGTCTCTTGGTTATTGCGACGGAACTGTTACGGGCGTCTGGAACAATAGCGCTCAAACCCTGACTTTCCCCTCGGGAACCACGGTTCCGGGCCGGGTCTTCGGCATTTCGGTTCCCTGCTCGATTACCGGCACCCTGACGGCGACCCCGGTGGCGCCGACGACCGGGCCGATTACCCTGTCTTAATCTGAACGGCCTTCAAGGGGGGCGCCGAAGTTCTATGGCGCCCCCTATCTTGTATCTAGTGAAGTTTCTTGTGTAACCTGAAAGCTGTCGCTTTCAGAGTTGGAGCGGAGAGTTTGCTTGTCGTAAACAAGATCAGCAAATCTTACACAAAGGACGATGGATGCGTCCTGGAAGCAGTCTCATTTCACCTGCCCCAAGGTGTCTTCGCCGCGCTTGTCGGGCCATCAGGTTCCGGAAAAAGCACGCTTCTGAACCTCATCGGGCTTCTTGATCGGCCGGATTGCGGGGAAATTCTTATCGAAGGACGATCCGCTGGGGCGCTGTCCTCGGTCGAGGCCGCCCGATTGCGCAATGAACTGATCGGGTTCGTTTTCCAGTCCTTTCATCTGTTGTCGCGCCTGACGGCATGGGAAAACGTCGCCTTGCCGCTGTTTCATCGTGGGGTGGCGCGGCCCGAGCGCAAGGCGCGGGCGCTCGCCATGCTTGATCGGGTCGGCCTCGCTGAACGTAGCGCTCATCGGCCTGAACAATTGTCTGGCGGCCAGCGCCAACGCGTGGCCATCGCTCGCGCTCTGGTCGGGGCGCCGCGTTTGATCCTGGCGGACGAACCCACGGGCAATCTTGATAGCGCGACAGGTTTGCAGGTCATGGAGTTGCTCAGCGAGCTTAACCGGGATCTGGGCGTCACCATTCTGATGATCACCCATGACCGGGAGATGGCCAGGCTTTGCGACAAGGTGATGGAAATCCGGGACGGGCGGATCTTGCAGCAGGGGGCGGCAGGGTGAAGGGCCGAGGCGTCGGTCTGGGGGAGCTTTCGCGGGAAGCCTTGACCAACCTGCGCAGTCAGGGCCGACGTTCGATTCTGGCGCTGCTAGGCGTCCTTATTGGCTCCGCAGCCATTGTCGCCCTGATGAACATCGCGCACATCGCGCAGACGGAAGCTTTGAAGAGTTTTCGACAGACAGGCGTGGACCTCTTGTCCGTGCAAAGCGATGGGTCGGCGTCCCTGGACCCGGTGCTGATCGACCATCTGGTCAGGCACGATCCGGCGGCTATACGGGCGGCGCCATTCGCAATGACGAGCCTGGATGTATCGGCGGGGGCAAGATCGGCCAGCGTCATGGCGGCCGGCGTCACGCCTGAGATGGCGGGTATGGTGGGCCTCCGCGCCGCGGAAGGGCGACTGTTGCGCGAGATCGATGACTGCAGCCGGGTCGCGGTCCTGGGGCAGAAGGCGGCTGTGGACCTGTCGGCGCCTGGCGCGGCGGTCGGACCGGGCAGTCTGGTGAGGATCGGCGCCTATGGCTTCACGGTCGTAGGGACGCTGGCCGGAGCGGCGCCTCAGGCTTTGAGTCCTATACAGTTTGACACGGCGGTCCTCATACCCCTGGCTTGCGCTCGCCGGATCATGCCGCGCGACGGTGCGACGGGGGTGCTGATCCGGTTGAAGCCAGGCGCGGACACCGGGGCGGCCGTGGCTCGTTACACCGGCGCCCTCTCCACGCCGCAAACGCCGGTCCGCGTGGAGGACGCCAAAAGCATGATCCAGACCATGAGAAAGCAGATGGCCATGCTGAGCGGCGTCCTGATCGCCATCGGGTCGATCTCTCTGCTGGTCGGCGGGGTAGGGGTCATGAACGTCATGCTGATGACGGTGATGGAGCGACGGCGCGAGATCGGTCTGCGGGCCGCGGTCGGCGCGACACCAGCGGAGATCCGCATGATGTTTCTGATCGAGGCCGTGGTGCTGGCCCTGGGCGGCGGGCTGCTGGGAGATGGGCTGGGGATAGCGTTGACCTGGATCGTGACCTTGTTCCTGCCCTTTGACTTTGCGGTCAACTGGACAGTCTTGTTTCTGGGCGCGGGGGTGGCGGCGGGGGTAGGCTTGGTGTTCGGTCTCTATCCCGCCATCGCAGCGTCGCGCATTCAACCGATCGAGGCCCTGCGTGGCGATTAAAGGTCCCAAGGTTCTGGCTGTCGCAGGCCTGTTCTCGATCATGGCGTCGGTGGCTCAGGCGCAGGTCGCTCCTCAACCCGTTTCCCCGGTCGTTCTGCCGGCGGGTGCGCCCATCCCGGCTGGGACGCCTCTGGAACTGACCCTGGATGAAGCCGTCGCCTTGAGCCTTCGTTATAATCGCGGAGTGCGGTCGGCCTATCTGCAACGGGTAGTTCAGCGGTTCGACCTGCGGGTCGCCGAGCGCGCCTTTGTGCCTAGGGGGGAGGTTGCGTTGGAGGTGGTGCAGCGTCGCTTCGACGGCCTGTCGCGCAGCGAAACCCTGATTAGTCCGGCGGCGACATGGCGCACGCCGTTGGGCGGAACCGTGAATTTCGTATGGGCCCGCGCAGACCCGCTTGAGGGCGGCGGCGGCGGATATGAAACGGCCGGCGTCAGTCTGAGCCAGCCCTTGCTGAGGGGGGGCGGTCTGGCTGTGAACATGGCTCCGATCCACATCGCGCGCCTGCAAGAGGAGATCAACCGGCTGCAGTTGGAAGCCACCGTCGCCGGGACGGTCAGCGCGGTCATCATTTCGTATCGGGGCCTGGTCCAGGCGCAGGAGCAGGTGGCCCTGGCCGAAGCGTCGCTGGAGCGGACGCGCGCTCTGTTGGAAACAAATCGCGCTCTGATCCAGGCGGGGCGAATGGCCGCGGCCGACATTGTTCAGACCGAGTCCGGCGTCGCCAATCAGGAGGTTGCGGTGCTGCAAGCGCGCCAGCAGGTGGTCAGCGCTCAACTGAGGCTGCTGCAGCTGCTGGCATTGGCCTCCAGAACCAATGTGGTGGCGGTTGAGCCTATGACGGCCAACCGCGTCGAGGTCGATGTGGATCGCGCCCTGGAGACCGCTTTCGCGGCGCGCATTGATCTTCTGGCTCAACGCAAGTCGCTGGAACAGACCCGGCAATCAATGATCATAGCTCGCAATCAAAGGCTTTGGGACTTGTCCCTGGTCGCCACGGCGACACGCGACGACGGCCCGCGCTTCTTTGACCGCTATGACGAGACTGATACGACGGTCGGGCTGCGGTTGAGCCTGCCCATCGGCGACTTGTCGCGACGACAGGCCTGGTTAGCGTCGGAAACCGCCATGCAGACCGCCGAACTGGCCTATGAAGAAATGCAGCAGTCGGTCGAGATCCAGGTGCTGGACGCGGTGCAGGCGGTCGAGGCTGGTTGGCGTCAGGTGGAGGCGGCCAGGCGCGCCCGTACCCTGTCGGCGCAGGCGCTGGAGATCGGTCAGGAGAGATTGCGTTTCGGGCGATCCTCGAACTTCGAAGTCTTGTCGCTGCAAGCGGATTTGCGCGCCGCCGATGTCCAAGCCCTGTCGGCAGACATCGCTTACCTCAATGCGCTGACGGCGCTGGATCAGCAAATCGGGAGCACGCTCGAGACATGGCGCATTTCCTTGAACGACTAGGTCAGGTCGGGCGGCGACGCTGGATCTACGCCGGAGCGGCGGCCGTGGCGGTCGCGGGTGGAATGCTGGCGGTGCTGGCCAGGGGCGGGGACGAAGCCGAGGCGCCGACCGAACAGAGCCTGCTGGTGCAGCGGGCGCCTTTTGTCGTGTCGGCCAACTTTAGCGGGCGGGTCGCACCCGGGGACAGGATCGATCTGACGGCGCCGTTCGAGGCGGTGGTTCTGGCGACGCGCTTTGCCTATGGGGACCAGATTACGGCGGGACAAGTTCTGGTTGAACTCGACCCGGCCGACGTCGGTCGCAGTCGGGCCGAGGCCGAGGCCGCCTGGCTGAAGGCTGAGGAGGAGGCGCGGAAGATGGAGCGATGGGAGCAGGGACCGGAGATGCGCCGCGCATCGCGAGGCGTCGCCGCCGCCGAAGACGAGCTAGGCGATCTGGAAGTGCGTCTGGCCGAGTCCAAGGCCCTACTGGATCGTGGTCTGGTGCCGCGCAGCGAATACGACGCTCTCTTGCAGCAGCGTCGTCAGCGCCAAACCAGTCTAACGGCGGCGCGTGAGGATCTGGCCGAGACCGCGCGCCGCGGTCAGGGGGGAGATCGTCGAATAGCTCTGTTGCAGCGGGAGGTGGCGCGATCCCGCTATGCCGCTGTCGGCGGGGTGGAGGGGTCCGTTATCCGCGCGTCGCAGGCCGGGGTGATCGTCCGCCCCGACGGCAGCGGTGACAAGGGCGATCAGGGTGTCCGCGCCGGCGCCCGTGTGACCAAGGGCCAGTTGTTGGGTGTGATCGCCAGCACCGGAGGGCTCGACGTCGTCTTTACCCTGGACGAGGCGGACCTGAACGCGGTGACGCCGGGGCAGAAGGCTGTCGTTACGGGGCCGGGCTTTGGCGGGGCCTCGCTTAGCGGCGCGGTGACGGGCGTGGCCGGTGAAGCCGACGCTTCGGCGGGATCGGGCAAGGCCAGCTTTGTGGCGCGGGTCCGGCTGGATCCCCTGTCGGAGGAAGCGGCGCGTCACGTGCGCATCGGCATGACCGCCAATATCGCCGTTGTCGCCTATGAGAGCGCGTCGGCTCTTACCGTGCCGCCTGAAGCCGTTCAGGGCTCCGCGCCGAACGCCTGGGTCATGGTGCGGTCGAGGGAGGGCGGCGGGGCGCAAAAGCGGACCATCGGCATTGGCCGGGTAGCGCCGTCTGCGGTCGAGGTGCTGTCCGGTTTACAGCCCGGCGAGACGGTCGTTTGGCAGGTTCCGCCGCCGCCTTCGCCCTAGGCCGACGGAGCAGTTCAGCCCCGCGTCGCGTCGTATTTGGCGAACTCGTGGGCGATGCAGCGGTCGATGAGCAGGCGCCAGACCGGCTCGGCGATATCGGGCGACAGGCCGGCAGGCCGGGCGGCCGCCAGCACCTTGGCCACCACGTCGTCGATGCGCGCCTGGTCGAAGACGGCGTCGCGGTTCGGCTTGATGCGGGCGGCGGCGTCCATGTAGCGCTGACGCTCGGCCAGCAGGGTCACCAGGGCGCGGTCCAGGGCGTCCACGCCCTGACGCACGTCGATCATGCTGGCGCAGTCTTCCGGGGCCTTGCGGTCGTCGATGGTCACGGTGTTGGGAGAGGTCATCAGATCAGCCGACAAAGGCGCGCTCCAGAACATAGTCGCCGGGCTCGGCGTTCGAGCCTTCTTTCAGGCCATAGGTTTCCAGCAGTTCGCCGGTCTCCTTGATCATGGCCATGGCCCCGCACAGCATGACGCGGTCGCTGTTGGGCGAAAAGCCGATGGGCAGTTGCAGGTCGGCGAAGACGTCGCCTGACTTGATGCGGTCGGTGATGCGGCCCGGCGTCTCGAAGCGTTCGCGGGTCACGGTCGGATAATAGGTCAACTGAGCCCTGGCCTCGTCGCCGATCAGCGGGTCGTCGTGGATTTCATGGGTGAAGAAGTCGCGATAGGCCAGGTCGGCGACATTGCGCACCGTGTGGCAGACGATGACCTGCTTGAAGCGCGAATAGGTCTCGGGATCGCGGGCGACGGACAGCCAGGGCGCCAGGCCGGTGCCCGTGCCGATCAGCCACAGACGTTCGCCGCCGGTCAGGGCGTCCAGCACCAGGGTGCCGGTCGGCTTCTTGCCCATCAGGACGCGGTCGCCGGGCTGGATCTTCTGCAGGCGCGACGTCAGCGGACCGTCGGCCACCTTGATCGAGAAGAACTCCAGCTCCTCGGCCCAGAAGGGGCTGGCGATGGAATAGGCGCGCAGGACCGGCTTACCGCCGTCTTCGCCCGGCAGGCCGATCATGACGAACTCGCCCGAGCGGAAGCGGAAATCCTCGGGCCGTTTCAGGGCGAAGCTGAACAGCTGATCGGTCCAGTGGCGGACCCACAGGACCTCGAGGTCGTGGAACGGGCTGGCCTTGACGGGCGGCGCGGCGGGGGAGGCATCGGACATGGCGACTACCTAGGCGGTCGCGAGCGATTGCGAAAGGCTCGCGGGCGTCGCAGTCGCCATTGCACCCTGCGGCGAAAAAAACAGTCCAATTGGTGCAATGGCTCGGGGCGGTTGGAGGAGGGGCGCGAAACCTGAAGCGGCGGCGGGCGCGGGCGGTGATGTCAAAGAACGCACGCAGGATAGACTGGACGCGGACCAAGGCGAGCAAACGACGCGGTAGAAATAGGGAAGTCGTTTCAGATCAGATAGATAGGGCGTCGAGTTAGGATGGCTGAACGCTTTCGACCATCGGAATTTGCTGCGGCGCGGCGCCGTAAAAGGAATGACGGCGGAAGATTTCGCCTCTAGCTTCGCCGTCATGCGCACATTCCTTCTTGCTTCGACGATCCTGATGGCTGCGACCTCGGCCTTCGCTCAATCCAGCCCGCAGACCGCGTCGCCCCCGGCGGCGACCGCGCCGGCGTCCTCGATCCTGACGGTCGAGCGGGTTTTCGCCAATCCGTCGCTGGCCGGGCCGGTGGCCAAGGGCGTCAGCCTGTCGCCGGACGGCGAGTTGCTGGCCTTCCTGCGGTCGCGCGAGGACGACGTGGACGTGCTGGACCTGTGGGCCGCGCCGGTTTCGGGCGGCGAGCCGTTCAAGCTGATCGACGCGCGGGCCCTGGTCCCCGACGCGGGCGAACTGTCCGAGGCCGAGAAGGCGCGGCGTGAGCGGATGCGGATCTCGGCGCGCGGCGTGGTGGAATATTCGTGGGACGAACAGGGCCGCTACATCCTGGCCCCGCTGGAAGGCGACATCTTCCTGGCCAACCGCGCCGACAGCAGCGTGCGTCGCCTGACCGAGACCGCCGCCGACGAGATTGACGCCAAGGTCTCGCCCAAGGGTTCGTTCGTCAGCTTCGTGCGGGATCAGGATCTGGTCGTGCTGGACCTGGCGTCGGGCGCTGAACAGGCGATCACGAACGACGGCGACGGCCTGATCACCTGGGCCACGGCCGAGTTCATCGCCCAGGAAGAGCTGGATCGCGACACCGGCTACTGGTGGAGCCCGGACGAGCGCTTCATCGCTCTGCAACGCACGGACGAAAGCACCGTCGACATCATCCCGCGCCTGGACATCACCGGCGGCGGCGCCTCGGTGATCGAGCAGCGCTATCCGCGCGCCGGGCGTCCCAACGCCGTGGTCGAGCTCTATGTCCAGGACGTGCAGGCCGGTAAAAGGGTCAAGGTCGACCTGGGCGCCAACGCCGACATCTATCTGGCCCGCGTCAACTGGGCCAAGGACGGGCGGACCCTGTACGTCCAGCGGCTGTCGCGCGACCAGAAGACGCTGGAGCTGCTGAGCGTCGACCCGACCACGGGCGCCAGCCGCGTCATCGCCACCCAACGCTCGGACGCCTGGGTCCCGCTGAGCCACAGCTTCAAGGCGCTGGAGGACGGCAATTTCATCTGGTCGTCGGAAGAGAGCGGCTGGAACCACCTCTATCTCTATAACCGCGACGGTCGCCGACTGCGCGCGATCACGCAGGGGAACTATCCGGTCAAGTCGCTGGCGGGCGTCAATCCGACGACGGGCGAGGTCTTCTTCACCGCCTCCATGCGCGACGGCAAGGAATACCCGATCGAGCAGCAGCTGTTCCGCGCCAGCTACAAGCGGACGGGCGCGCCGACCGAGGTCACGCCGCGCGGCGGCTGGTGGAGCGCTTCGGTCAACGACACGGGCACGGCCTATGTCGGCAACTACACCGACGTGAACACCCCGCCGCAGTCAGCGCTGTACAGCATCGACGGCACGCGCGTCCGCTGGATCGAGGAGAACAAGCTCCAGCCTGGCCACCCCTTCTGGCCCTATGCCGAGCGTCAGCAGAAGCCGACCTTCGGCACGCTGCAAAGCCACGGCGAGACCCTGATGTGGCAGATGACCACGCCGCCGGACTTTGATCCGACCAAGACCTATCCGGTCGTGATGCAGGTCTACGGCGGCCCCTCCGGCGGCGGCGTGAAGAACGGCTGGCAGGGGGCGACCAACCAGTTGCTGACCGAGGCCGGCTACATCGTCTTCCGCCTGGACAACCGGGGCGAGGGCGACCGTTCGGCGGCCTTCAAGCAGGCCCTCTATCTGAAGATGGGCCAGCCCGAGATCGAGGATCAGGTCATCGCCGCCGACTATCTGCGATCGCTGCCCTACGTCGACGACAGCCGCATCGCCATGATGGGCTGGTCCTACGGCGGCTTCATGAGCCTGATGGCCCTGACCGAGCCGAAGATGGGTCTGGCCTCCGCCCTGGCCGGCGCTCCGCCGACCGAGTGGAGCCTCTATGACACAGCCTATACCGAGCGCTACATGTCGACGCCGCAGGCCAATGTCGAAGGCTATGCCGCATCCGACGTGCTGGGCCGCCTCGACAACCTGACCGGCCGTCTGCTGCTGCTGCACGGCATGGCCGACGACAACGTCATCTTCGAGAACACGACGCGGGTGCTGAACGCCTTGCAGGAAAAGAGCATTCCCTTCGAGACCATGCTTTATCCGGGGCAGAGGCACGGCGTGCGCGGCAATGAGCGCCAGTTGCACCTGTGGCGCACCTACCTCGACTTCCTCGACCGCACCATCGGCACGCGGGCGCCTGAACAGCCGAAGTGACCAGATCCCGTCCCGGCGGAACAAGCGGCAAGCGCCGCCGTTCCGCCGGAATGGAAAAGCTGTTCAACCATTTCGCCAATACGACGGCCAAGACGGCTGGTCGGCCGTGGACCTTTATCCTTTGCCTGCTGCTGGTCGCGGTCTGGGCGGCGACAGGGCCGGTCTTCAAGTTTAGCGAGACCTGGCAATTGGTGATCAACACCGGCACGACCATCATCACCTTTCTGATGGTCTTCCTGATCCAGAACACCCAGAACCGCGACGCGGCGGCCATGCACGCCAAGATGGACGAACTAATCTATGCGGTGCGCAAGGCGGATGCGCGTTTCATCGGCATAGAGCATCTAACCGACAAGGAACTGGCCGTCATCCTGAACGAGGTGGAGCAGCGGGCGCTGGCCATCCACGCGGGCAAGCCGGCGCGGGCGATCACCGGCAAGCCCGCCGTGCGCGCTGAGGAGATCGAGGCCGAGCAGCCGCCGAAAGCTCGGGCGACACAACCTTCGTCAAAGGCGGGAGCATGAGCGATCTGATCGCCAACGTCGTCGGCACGGCGGCGGCCCTTTGCTCCATCACCAGTTTCGCGCCGCAGATGATCAAGATCTGGAAGACGCGGGACGCCTCCAGCGTGTCGCTGAAGACCTATTCGCTGACCGTAACCTGCTTTGTCCTGTGGACAGCATACGGCCTGATGATCGACGCCTGGCCGGTCGCCGTGGCCAACGCCTGCGCGCTGCTCATGGCGACCGGGGTCCTGCTGATGAAGTGGCGCTTCAGTCGCGGTAGTTGAGCGCCGGGGCGCGGTCGCCCAGCAGGGCCTCGTACTGGAAGTTCGGGCCGCGACGACGGTCGAACTCGGCCTTGGCGGTGGCGACGGTCTCTGGGCTCTGGAACAGTTCGGCGGTGGTCAGGGCCAGGGTCTTGGCGGCCAGATGCGCGCCCTTCAGACCGATGGTCGAGCCGGCGGCCACGACGTTCTGCCAGCTGTGGCCCGCCGAGCCGGGGACGAAGGTGGCGGTGGACAGGCCCACGGTGGGCGCGACCCAGCTGACGTCCGACACGTCAGTCGAGCCGCCGAAGTCGCCGCCGATTACCGCCGGTTCGATCGTACCGACGCTGGCCAGGTCGGGCTTGGTCGGCAGGGTCTTCTGGATTTCCGTCGCCAGGGCGATTTCCTCGGGCGTCCAAGTGATGCCGCCGACATGGCGCAGGTTGCGGTCCATGACGGTCATCAGGGCTTCATTCGGCAGCATGGAATAGACGCCGCCGATGGCTTCGAACTCGACGCGGGTGCCGGTGCCCAGCGCCGCGCCTTCAGCCGCCTTCTTCACCCGTTCCAGCACGTCGCGGACGATCTGCGGGTCGTTGTGGCGTACATAGTAGTAGCTCTCGGCATAGGCGGGGACGACGTTGGGCGCCTTGCCGCCGTCAGTGATGGCGTAGTGGATGCGGGTGCGGTCGGGCACGTGCTCGCGCATCAGGTTGACCATGGCGTTCATGGCCTCGACGCCGTCGAGGGCCGAGCGGCCCTTGTCAGGCGCGGCGGCGGCGTGGGACGAGACGCCGTAGAAGCGGAACTTGCCCGAGACATTGGACATGGTGTCGCCCTGGCGGGCGCTGTTGACGTTGCCGGGGTGCCAGTGAACGGCCACGTCCACGTCGTTGAACAGGCCGTCGCGGACCATATAGACCTTGCCCGAGCCGCCTTCTTCGGCAGGCGTGCCATAGACGCGCAGTTCGCCCTTGATGTTGTTGGCGACCATCCAGTCCTTGACCGCGATGGCGGCGTGGACCGAGGCCGCGCCGAACAGGTTGTGGCCGCAGCCGTGGCCCGCGTGTCCGCCGGCCGATTCCTGGACCGGGTTCAGGGTCTGCGACAGGCCGGGCAGGGCGTCATATTCGGCCAGGACGGCGATGACCGGGCCGTCGCCGGTCTTGAAGCTGGCCAGGAAGGCGGTCGGCTCGTTGGCTATGCCCGGCGTGACGGTGAAGCCGGCTTCGGTCAGCTGGCGCTGCAACAGGGTCGAGCTTTGGGTTTCCTGATAGCCCAACTCCGCGAACTTCCAGATTTCGAGCGCGGCGTGGTCGAGGGCCGGCTGGTTGCGCTCGACCGTGCCGGTGATCTGGGCGCGAGCCTGTGGCGACAGTTCGGCGGCGACGACCGGGGCGCTCAGCGTGGTCAGGGCGGCGGCGAGCATGAGGGCGCGCATCGAGACGGGTTTCATCGGGAACTCCACAACAGGGCGGCAAACAGAAGAAGGGCGGAAGACGATGGCTCGCCTTCCGCCCAACAGGATCAAGACCGGATCAGAAGGTCTTGCGGAAGCTGGCGTACCAGTAGCGGCCGTAGGGCTGATACACCGTGCCGACAAAGCCGGCGCTGGACAACGGCGGCTGTTCGTCGGTCAGGTTGCGCACGCCGACGCGAACCGCCGTCCCGGCCAGACGGCCCTCATCAAACTGGTACTCGGTGTAGAGGTTGGCGGTGATGGTCGCGTCCACCGTCCAGTAGTCGCCCGAAGCGTTGGTCAGACTGTCATCATAGAGGGACGAAATATACTGGGTGAAGGCGCCGACGGTCCATGCGTCCTTGCGCCAGGTGCCAGACAGCGACCACTTCCATTCGGGACGGCCCAGGTCGGCGATCATGTTCCCCATGCTGCCGCCCAAAGAGATGGAGGGCGCGATGTCGCCGGCCTCCTTGGCGTCCACCAGAGCCTGAGCGCCCGGCGCCAGCTCGAGATAATACTTGAGCAGGTGCGACACGTTCAGGTTCAGGCTGAAGTCGCCGTAGCGAGTACCGCGCAGGTTCCACATGGCGCCGAGGTCCAGGCCCTCGACGGTTTGCGGCTGCTGATTGGTGTAGGCGTCGGTGATGTATTGAACTTCGCCGACAGCATCCAGACCGGTGCCCGCGAAGATCGCCTGATCAGCAGCGGTGGCCGCGGCGCGGATCACGTTCGGATTCGAGCCGCCCTGCTTGCGCAACAGGTAGTCGAGGATCAGGGCGTTCTGACCGCGGAACAGGCCGACCATGCCCGTCTGTTCGACTTGCCACCAGTCGGCGGTAAAGGTGAAATTGCCGAACTGCTCGGGAAGGAAGCGCGGCTGGATGACCAGGCCGAACGACAGGGTTTCTGACTCTTCGGGTTGCAGATCGGGGTTGCCGGACCGGCGCTCCGCCGTGAGCTTGCGGACGTGGGTCTGGTTGAAGCTGGCCGCATCGGCGAAGCCGCTGTTCAGGACAACGCCCGCCGCGCACTGGGTCATGCTGTTGATGGCGCCCCGACGCAGAAGGGCCTCGCAGTAGATATAGTCGTTCGAGCTGTTCGAACGGGTGATCACCGTGGCGTTGATCTGCTCGAGGTTGGGCGCTCGGAAGCCCTGTGCCCAGGAACCGCGAACGCGGAAGCCGTCGATGATGTCCCAGGCTGCGGCGACCTTGGGTTTGGCCACGTCGCCGAAGTCCGAATAGTTCTCGAACCGACCCGCCACCTGAACTTCCAGATTGTGGACCAGCGGGACGTTCATTTCCGGCGAGACCAGGGGGGCGGCGAACTCCAGATATGCGGAGAAGACGTCGCGCTCCCCGTAGGTGTCAGGGTTTTCCGCCGAGTTGATCAGGTCGCTGTAGGTTGCGCCTGACTTGTCGGTGTAGCGGATGGTGCCGTCGATCCGGCTGTCCCGGTCATCCAGTTGGGTTTCGGTGCGGGCCTCGATGCCGGCGGCCATGCCGACGGGGCCGCCGGGCAGGGTGAACAGATCAGGACGGGAAATCTTGAAGTCCCACAGGCCCAGTTCGGTCTTGGTCTCGCGGACCATGTCGACACGGATGGCGTCCAGCGCCGCCTGATTGGACGGGGTGGCGTCGCCGAAGCGCGGATTGGCCGGGTCGCCGCCGTTGAAGAAGTTGTAGGCGTCCGGCGTGGACTTGGCCGCCCATTCCGCCAGCTTGGTCGTCGAAATATTGTCGGACACGTCCTTGGCCGTGGCTTCAGACCACAACAGAGCCGATTCCCAATTCCAGCCGCGCCACTCGCCGCGCAGACCCCCCAGGGCGCGGAACTGCTGGTTCGTGACCTCGACGTTGATCGGTCCCATGTCGTTGAAACGATAGCCGGTCAACCGGACATCACGGCCGAACGGGTTGTAGTAATTCGCCCCGTCAATGGTCATCACGACAGACGACAGGGTGTTGATGGGGGCCTGACGGGCGTGAGATTGTGCGTAGTAACCGCCCAGTTCGCCAAAAGCCTCGATCGCGTCATTGATCTGGTAGCGACCGGTCAGGAACAGGTTGAAGCGATCCACTTCGGGAATGACGGTCAGGTCTTCCTTGGCCGTGTCGGCGAGCAGGGAGGCGTCGACATTGGTCGTCCTCTTCAGGCAGAGGCCGTTAGCCAGCGCCGCCGCGCAACCGGCCAGCGTGTCGGGCTGGATGGTGAAGGTTGTGAAACTCTGACCGCCATAGGAGGCGGCGGTGGGCAGGGTGAACTGGCCCCAGGGCGTGAGTGACGACAGGCCGTTCAGGGCCGAGCCGGTGAAACCGGTGCCCGCGAACAGCGGGCGCTTGTCGTCGGAAGCGGTATAGGACTGATCCAGCGTCGAAAGTTCGTCGCGATGATCATAGTTGAAGAAGGCCGAGATATTGCCGCGACCGTCCTGAATATCCTTGCCGCCATAGGCGGAGAAGTTGGTCTCCCACATGTCCGTGCCCTCGGCGAAGCCGTACTGGGCCGAGATGGTCAGATCGGTCATGTCGTCGCGCAGCACAGTGTTGACCACCCCGGCCACCGCGTCCGCGCCGTAGATGGCGGCGGCGCCGTCGCGCAGGACCTCCAGGCGCTTCAGGCCCGACACGGGAATGGCGTTGGTGTTGTAGGTCAGCACCGGGACCAGGTGCTCGTTGGCTTGTGAGGTGGGGTGGCCGACGACGCGGCGTCCGTTCAGCAGCACCAGGGTGTTGCCGATGCCCAGGCTGCGCAGGTTGACCGAGCCGGTGTCGCCGCGCGCCGAGTTCGAACTGGCGGGCAGATAGGAGGAGTTGAAGGTCACATCGCCCATCTGGGGGATGGTGCGCAGCAGTTCGTCGCCCGAGGTCGCGGCGGCGGCGAGAATCTGTTCCTCGCCGACGACCGTGACGGGCAGGGCGGCGGTGACCTTGGCGCCGCGAATCTGCGAGCCGACGACGACGATTTCATCGACCTGGGTGGCTTCCGGCTCAGGAGCGTCCTGGGCGACGGCGCCCGTGACCGCGCCGAACAGCGCCGTGGTGGCCAACATGGCCGTCTTCAAGCTTCGACGAGCGAAGGCTGCACGCATGGTCCTACTTCCCCTTGGTGGTCATCGAGCCCGGTATCCCCTCCGATGCTCGTCCGGCGGCGGCCGGTTTTGCTAATGTGCGAAGTCGTCCGTCCGGTCTGCGCGATTGAAGCGAAAGCGTCTAAACCGGAGGATTGTCCTCAATGACGACTAGAAACGGACACAATCGAGACGTCAACGCCTAAGGTTAAATATTGCCGTTATCCAGAATAATGAGCGAGGTAATCACTAAAAATCGCCCTTGAGTTCGCTGTTTCGGCAATGCTATCGCTCAACTTCATGCGCGACCATTCATGGAGGAATCGGAATCCTTTTCCTCAGGGGATTGTGTCGGGCGAATTGTGGCGGGGTGGCTATGCGTTCCTATCTGAAGATTCTGACTGTCGCCGCAGCGGCCCTGTTGGCGACGGCGCCTGCGTTTGCGCAAGAGGCGGCGGTCCCGACCCGGCCTACCGTCGGCAGCGGCGGCGACATCGTCAGCTATGGCCAGATTCACAGCCCGACGGTGGGGCGCGGCGGCATGGTGGTGAGCCAGAGCGCCCTGGCGACTCAGGTCGGCGTCGACATCCTGAAGCAGGGCGGCAACGCCGTGGACGCGGCGGTGGCCGTGGCTTTTGCTGAAGCCGTGACCCTGCCGCGCGCTGGCAATATCGGCGGCGGCGGCTATATGATCGTCCACATGGCGGCGACGGCGGATCGCCCGGCCCAGGACATCGCCATCAACTATTACGGCACGGCGCCGCGCGCCACGACGCCGGACTTCCTGCTGGACGACAACGGCAAGTTCGACCGTCGCGCGCCCTCCAGCTTCCGCAACGTATCGGTGCCCGGCACGGTCGCGGGCATGTGGGAGGCGCACAAGCGTTTCGGCGCCCTGACCTGGGCTCAGGTCGTTGCGCCCTCGGTCAAGCTGGCCGAGGACGGCGTCATCCTGTCGGACGGCGAGGCGGACGCCACGGCGGGTCGCGCCACGGTTCTGGCCACCGATCCCGGCGCGCGCGAAGCCTATCTGAAGGCGGACGGCACGCCTTACCGCGCCGGTGAAAGGTTCAGGCAGCCGCAACTGGCGTGGAGCCTGCGTCAGGTGCAGCAGGGCGGGGCTGACGCCTTTTATCGCGGCGAACTGGCCAAGAAGATCGTCGAGGGCGTGCAGGCGCGCGGCGGCATCATGGACGCGCAGGATCTGGCCGATTACCGCGCCGACGTGACGGCGCCGATCTGGTCCACCTATCGCGATCACCGCATCGCCTACATGCCGCCGACGGCCTCGGGCGTCAGCGTCGCCGAGGGGCTGAACCTGCTGGAGCACTTCCCCATGCGCGAACTGCGCTGGGGCAGCGTCGACAGCCTGCACCTGATTTCGGAGGCGATGAAGATCGTCTCTTCCGACCGCCGCCTGATCGGCGGGGCGCCGCAGTGGACGACGCCGGCCCAAGGCCTGGCCAGCAAGGAATTCGCCGCCGAGCGGGTCAAGCTGATCCGCATGGATCGCTCTCTGGCCGCCGCCGACATCCCCGAGGGCAACCCCTATCCCTACGAAAGCCAGGACACGACCCATTATTCGGTGGCCGACGCCCACGGCAATGCGGTGTCGAACACCTATACCCTGTCCAACTCCTACGGCGCCCACGTCGCCCCGGTAGGGACGGGCATCCTGCTGAACAACTCGCTCGACAACTTCTCGTGGGGGACGCGGGGCGAGCCGAATTCGCCGGCGCCCGGAAAGCGTCTGGGCTCGACCATCACGCCGATGATCGTCTTTGACGATGACAAGCCCTGGCTGGTCACCGGCACGCCGGGCGGCGGCTACATCATCGCCACCATGGTCCAGCTGATCTCCAACGTCATCGACCACCAGCTGAACATCGCTGAGGCGGCCATGCGTCCGCGCCTGAACCAGGGCGGCGGCGACAGCCCGCTGGAACTGGAGGGCGGCTTCTCGCCCGACGTCGAACGCCTGCTGGAAGCGCGCGGCCACACGGTCCGCCCGTCCATGACCATGGGCAGCACCCAGTCCATCATGATTGAGGGTGATCGATTCCTGGGCGCGGCCGACACCCGCCGTCCCGACGCCCTGGCGCTGGGCGTCCAGTAAATCTCAGTCAACCGCGGGGGGCGGCTCATGTTGCGCAAGGTTCTGCTGGCGAGCGTCGCCGGTCTGGTTGTGGCTGCCGGGACGGCGCCGGCTCTGGCGCAAACGGGAACACCGGCTGCCGCCGCGTCGTCGGCCTCGGCCTGGCAGGACGGCCTGTTCGGGGTGAAGCTGGATCGGCAGAAGGGCAAGGCGACCGTGCGGCTGCCCGCGCCGGGCGCGGACGGGGTCCTGGGGCGCTATCTTTATCAGCCCGGCCTGTCGGCGGGGCTGGGCATGGATGGGGCCGGTCTGGATCGCTCGGGTCTGGGTTCAGCCCAGGTCGTGGCCTTCCGCAAGGTGGGCAATCGCGTCTTCGCCGAGTTCGAGAACACCCGGTTCCGCGCCGTGGACGCCGACGCCGATCAGGTGAACGCGGTCGCCGCCTCCTTCGCGCCTTCGGTTGTCTGGTCCGGCGAGGTGGTCGATACGGGCGCGGACGGATCGGTCAGCGTCGATTTGTCAGGCTTCCTTGAACGCGACGCGATCAACGCCGTCGGCCGCCTGAAACGGGCGCGGCTGGGGACGTTCAAGGCGGCGCCGACGCTGGGATATCTGGACGCCGGCCAGACCCTGGTCTTCCCCGACAACGTCGAGTTCCAGACGGTCCAGACCTTCACCAGCGATGAGCCGGGGGCGGAGCTTTCACGTGTCGCGCCAGAATCCCGCTCGGTCACCCTGACGGTGCGCCACTCCTTCATCCGCCTCCCCGACGCCGGGTTCCAGCCGGTGCTGCATGATCCGCGCTCGGGCACTTCGGCCCAGATCATGGTGACGGACTTCGCCGCCGATCTGGACCAGCCGGTGGTCAGCCGTCTGGCGCGTCGTTTCCGGCTGGAGAAGACCGATCCGACCGCCGCCCGCTCGCCGGTGAAGAAGCCGATTGTCTTCTACGTCGACCGCGCCGCCCCCCCCGCCATTCGTCAGGCCTTGGTCGAGGGCGGCAATTGGTGGGCGCAAGCCTTTGACAAGGCAGGCTATATCGACGCCTTCCGCGTCGAGCTGTTGCCCGAGGGGGCGCATCCGATGGACGCGCGCTACAACATCGTCTCCTGGGTCCACCGCGAGACGCGCGGCTGGTCGACGGGGACCAGCGTCAACGACCCGCGCACCGGCGAGATCGTGCGCGGGGTGGTGCAACTGGGCTCGCTGCGCGACCGTCAGGACAAGATGATATTCGAGGGTCTGGTTGGCGCCGACCGCAGCGGTACGGGGGGCGAGGACGACCCGGACCGTCTGGCCTATCAGCGCCTGCGCCACCTGTCGGCGCACGAGATCGGCCACGCCCTGGGCATCGCCCACAACTTCGCCGCATCGACCTTCGAGGACCGGGCTTCGGTCATGGACTATCCGGCGCCATGGGTGATCGCCGATGGCGAGCGTCTGGACTTCAGCCGCGCCTATACGACCGGCGTCGGGGTCTGGGACCGCTTTGTGGTGGACTGGCTTTACGGCGATGCACCGGGGCAGAACCCGGTCTCCAGGCGCGCCGCGCTGGCGGCCGAAGCGCAGGCCAAGGGATATCGCTTCGTCAACGACACCGACACCCGGCCTCTGGGAAGTCTGCAGCCCTACGCCGCCATGTGGGACAACGGGACTGATCCGGTCGCTGAGTTCGCCAACGTCATGGCGGTGCGGCGCATCGCCCTGTCGCGCTTCGGTCTGGCCAACCTGCCAGCAGGGGCGCCGGCGGCGGATCTGCGGCGGGTGATCGTGCCCATCTATCTCTATCACCGCTATCAGACGACGGCGGTCGGGCGGCAGATCGGCGGGGTGGACTATGCCTACGCTATCAGCGGCGACGGCCATGAGCGAGCCGAGGTCGTGCCCGCCGATCGGCAGCGCGCGGCGCTGGAGGCTCTGATGCAGGCCCTGTCGCCGGCCGAACTGGACCTGCGCGACGACCTGATCGACCTGCTGTCCTCGGCCCAGTCGGGCAATGCCGACCGGCAGTTGCAGATCGAGCTGTTCGAGGGCAAGACCGATGCGGTCTTCGATCCGTCGTCGGCGGCTGCGGCTGCGTCTGAGGTCGTGTTCGAGACCCTGCTGGCGCCCGAACGGCTGAATCGTCTGGTCGAGCAGCAGCGCCGCGACGCCGGTCAGCTGGGCCTGACCGAGGTGCTGGACCGGATGGCGACGGCGGTGGGGCCGGGCGCGACCCTCAGCCCGCGTCAGGCGGAACTGCGCCGTGTGACGCGCGCGCGCTACGCCGCCTATCTGGCCACCCTGATCCAGGGCAAGGACCTGTCGTCCACGGCGCAGGGCGCCGTGCGCGACGCCGCCCGCCGTTTCGGCGAGCAGTTGAAGCGCTGTCGTGGCGACCGGTTGGAAACGGCGCAATGCGCCTGGCTGGCCGAGGCCCTGACCGGGCCGACAGAGGGATTGAAGGCGCTCGGCGAGACCCTGCCGGTCCAAGCCGTGCCGCCCGGCGCCCCTATCGGCGGCGGCGAGTGGCATTGACGGTGAAGACTCCCTCCCGCTGGGAGCGGGCTATTTTATTTCCCGCCAGGTCTTCCCGCTGACGCCTTCGTAGTTGGTCGCGTGATAGACGCCGCGCGCCACCGAGCGGGCGAGAACGTCGGCGGCGACATTGCCCAGCTGGGCAACGGCGACCTGACGCATGGCGGGGTTTTCGATGACCTTCTTGCCGGTGGACAGGCAGAACAGGGTGTCGCCGTCGAAGGGGGCGTGGGCGGGGCGGATGGCGCGGGCCATGCCGTCCTGGGCCATGATGGCCATGCGCTGAAGCTCGACGCGGGTCAGGGCCACGTCGGTGGCGATGCAGGCGATGGTGGTGTTTTCGCGCGGGCGCGCGCCGAACTTGGACAGTCCCCAGTCCTCGGCCGAGGCGTGCAGGGCTGACGAGCCGAGGCCGCCGAACTCGTCCTCGATTTCATAGGGAGAAGCCCAGAAGGTCTTGCCGCCGGGCGCCACGACCGAGCCGACGCTGTTGACAGCCACAATGGCGCCGACGGTCCAACCCGAGGCCATGACCGCCGAGGCCGAGCCGATGCCGCCTTTCAGGGCCCCGGCTTCCGCACCATAGCCCGCGCCCGCCGTGCCGAGGTCGAAGCGGTCGCCTGCGGCCTCCAGCGCCTGAACCGAGAGGCGGCGATAGGGCGGCTCCATCTCCCACTGTTTGTTCCCGCCATTGGCCAGATCATAGAGGCAGGCGGTCGGGATGATGGGCGATGGCGGCACGCCCGGCGCCCCGCCCATGCCGTAGCCGCGCCCGCGCATCCCCATCCAGGCGGCGACGCTGTCGGCTGAGCCGAGGCCATAGACCGACCCACCCGACAGGATAATGGCGTCCACTTCCTGAACCAGATTTTCAGGGCGCAGCACGTCGGTCTCGCGTCCGGCGGGGCCGCCGCCGCGCACGTCCACGGCGGCCACGGCGGGCTTTTCGGCCAGGATGACGGTGACGCCGGTGCGGACGCCCGCATCGTGGGCCTGACCGACCTTGATGCCCTCGACGTCGGTGATCAGGTTCAGCGGCCCGGTGCGACCGGAAGCGCGTGCGGCGCTCCGGGCGGCGGGCTTGCCGCTTGCGGCGCTAGCGACGCCGGCGGCGGAGGCGGCGGCGCCGATCAGGGCCGAGCCGAGGACGGTTCTGCGGTTCATCCGGCGGTTTCCTTTTCCAGAGCGTGATTGCGGACCAGATCCGGCGTGGCCGCCAGAAGTTTCTGCGTATAGGGGTGCGACGGGGCGGCAAAGACGGCGGCTGTCTCGCCCTGTTCGACGATCTTTCCGGCCTGCATGACCAGCAGGCGATCCGTCACCGTGCGAACGACGCTGAGGTCGTGAGTGACGAACAGGTAGGACAGGCCGAGCCGGTCCGACAGGTCCGCCAGCAGGTCCAGCACCTGGGCCCGCACCGAGACGTCGAGCGCCGAGACCGCCTCGTCCAGACAGATGACCGAGGGCTCTGTGATCAGGGCGCGGGCGATGGCGATGCGCTGGCGCTGGCCGCCCGAGAACTCGTGCGGATAGCGGTCGGCGGCGTTGCTGCTCAGGCCCACGCGCTCCAGCATCTGATCGACGCGGCGGCGGGCCTCGGCGGGGGAGGGACGGGCGTCGATCAGGTGGAAGTTCTCGGCCACCAGATCGCTGACCTTCCAGCGCGGGTCGAAGCTGCCGTAGGGGTCCTGGAACACGACCTGGATGTCGCGGCGGATGGATTTCAGGGCGGCGCCGCGCGCGGCGGTGATGTCGCGGCCCTTGACCCGGACGTGACCCGCTTGCGGCGTTTCCAGCGCCAGGATGGCGCGCAGCAGGGTGGACTTGCCGCAGCCGCTTTCGCCGACCAGTCCGACGCTCTCGCCGGGCTGGATCGACAGGCTGACCTGATCGACGGCGCGGAAGGCCTTGGACTTGTCGAACAGGGCGGGGGCGCCGCCGTATTCACGCACCAGGCCCTCGACTTCCAGCACCGGGGCGGCGTCGCCCTGCGGGGCGCTGGGGCGTGTCGGGGCGTGGGTGGCGTTCGCCAGCAGGCGCTGGGAATAGGGATGCGCCATGCCGGTGCGGATGCGGCTGACCGGCGCCTCCTCGACCAGTTCGCCGTCCTTCATCACCGCCACCCGGTCGGCGGTTTCGGCCACGACAGCGAGGTCGTGGGTGATCAGGATCAGGCCCATGCCGTCCTCGCGCACCAGCCGCTTCAGCAGTTCCAGCACCTGAGCCTGCGTTGTCACGTCCAGCGCCGTGGTCGCCTCGTCCGCGATCAGCAGCTTGGGCGTCAGGGCGATGGCGATGGCGATGGCGACGCGCTGTCGCTGACCGCCTGACAGCTCGTGCGGATAGCGGGTCAGGGGGAAGCGTTCGGCGGGCAGGCCGACCCGGTCCAGCACGGCGCGGGCGACGGCGAGGGCTTCCTTGCGCGAGGCCTTCTTGTGCAGGCGCACGGTCTCGGCGACCTGATCGCCGATGGTCATGACGGGGTTCAGGGCCGTCATCGGCTCTTGGAAGATGACGCCGACGTCGCGCCCGCGCACCTTTTGCAGGGTAGTGTCGGGGGCGTTGGAGATGATCTGGCCGTTAAGGCGGATCTCGCCGGTCATGGTGGCGCGCGGCGGGGTCAGGCCCAGCACGGCGAGCGAGGTCATGGACTTGCCCGAGCCGCTCTCGCCGACGAGACCGAGTATTTCGCCGGAGGCGACGGACAGGCTGATGTTCTTGAGGATCGGCGTCGAACCGATCGACAGGCTGAGGTCGCGGATGTCGAGGACGGTCATGGTCAACGTTCCCGCCGCACGCGCGGGTCGAACAGGTCGCGCAGGCCGTCGCCGGTCAGGCTTAGGCCCAGCACGGTCACGAAGATGGCCAGGCCCGGCATGACGGCCAGCCACGGCGCGAAGCCGATCATGGTCTGGGCCTCGGCCAGCATCCGGCCCCAGCTGGGCATGGGCGGCTGGGCGCCCAGGCCGACATAGGAAAGCCCCGCCTCGGCGACGATGCCGACGGCGAACTGGATCGCCGCCTGCACGACCAGCAGGCTCATCAGGTTGGGCAGGATGTGCTGGACCGAGATCAGGCCCTTGGACTTGCCCGCCGTGCGGGCGGCCAGGACGTATTCGCGGGTCCACAGGCCCTGCGCGGCCCCGCGCGCGACGCGGGTGAAGACAGGTATGTTGAAGACGCCGATGGCGACGACGGCGTTGATCGCGCCCGGCCCCATGACGGCTGTGATCATCACGGCCAGCAGCAGGGCGGGGAAGGCGAAGATCAGGTCGTTGCCGCGCATGACCAGTTCGTCGATCCAGCCGCCGCGCGCCGCCGCCGTCAGCCCTAGAGGCGTGCCGATCCCCAAGCCGATGCCGACGGCGACGAAGGCGACGACGAGGGAGTTCTGCGCACCCGCCATGATCATCGACAGGACGTCACGACCGAAATGGTCCGTGCCCATCCAGTGGGCGGCGGAGGGGGCGGACAGCTTGGCGGCGATGTCCACCGTCTCGACGTCATAGGGCGTCCAGATCAGAGCGAGGAGGGCGGTCGCCAGCACGACGGCGGTCAGCACAGCGCCGACGGTCAGGGACAAGGGCCAGCGCACCCGGGGCTTGGCGGTGATGACGGCAGGCGCGGTCATGCGCGGCGTCCCCTCAGGCGAGGATCGGCTAAGAGATAGGCCAGATCGATCAGGAAGCTGACCAGAACCACGGCGAAGACCAGCACCACCACTACGCTCTGCACCACGATCAGGTCGCGCTGGGTGATGGCCTGAAAGACCAGACGTCCCAGACCGGGCAGGGAGAAAACGTTCTCGATGATGATGCCGCCCGCCAGCAGGAAGGGGAATTGAAGGCCGAGGATGGTCAGGACCGGAATCCAGGCGTTTCGCAGGGCATGACGCCACAGGGCCTGGTTGATCGACAACCCCTTGGCGCGGGCGGTGCGGACATAGTCCTCGTTCATGGTGTCGAGGAGGGCGGTCCTCAGCACGCGCGCCAGAATGGCGGCCTGCGGCGCGGCCAGGGCCACGGCGGGCAGGATCAGGGCCTTCAAGGCGGGCCAGAATCCTTGATCCCAACCGGGGAAGCCGCCGGCCGAGAACCAGCCAAGGTTCACGGAAAACAGCAGGATCAGCAGCATGGCGATCCAGAAATTCGGCAGGGCGACGCCGACTTGAGTGATGCCGATCAGGCCGGTGTCGATAGCCGTGCCGCGTCGGCTGGCTGCCATGACGCCGATGGGCAGGGCGACGGCCAGCGACAGGACGGTGGCCATCAGGGCCAGGGGCGCCGAAACCGCCAACCGCTCGGCGATCAGGCCGCTGACCGGCACCTGGTAGGTATAGCTGACGCCAAACTTGCCTGTCAGCAGGTCGCCGAGCCAGGCGAGGTAGCGCTCGATGCCGGAGCCCTCCAGCCCCATTTGTTGACGTAGGGCGGCGATCGCCTCCGGGCTGGCGTTCAGCCCCATCATGTAGCTGGCCGGATCGCCGGGCACGACCTGCAGCAGCAGGAAGATGACCCCGGTGGCCGCCAGCAGGGTCAGGGCGTGGCCGCCCAGCTTCTTCAGCAGCCAGGCCGCGCCGAAGCGCCAGGCGACCAAGGCCAGCAGGCTGATGCCCGCGACCAGACTGATCCCGCCCCAGGGCAAGCCGCCGCCGGTGCGTTCGGTGCTGGCGGTCGTCGCCGTGCCCGCGCCGGTCCAGTAGGCGCCGGTGACGTCGTTGGCGGCGATGGGGCCGTTGATCCAAAGGCCGTTCAGGTCGGCCTTCCATACGCCGATGCGCGAGGACTGGAACAGGAAGCCGTTGACCGCGTCTTCGCTGATGCGGCGTTGCAGGTCGCCCAGCAGTCGATTGCGCGTCGCCTCCTCCGGGGCGGCGTCCACCTGGGCCAACAGGGCGTCGAAGGCGGGGTTGTCGTAGCCGAAGTAGTAGTCCTTGCGGCCATAGATGTCGTAATCCATCGGCTCGACGTGCTCGACGATGGTCAGGTCGAACTGGCGGCGCTTGAACACCTGATCCAGCCACTGGGCCCATTCCAGGTTTTCGATCTTCACCCGAATGCCCGCCTGCGCCAGCTGCGACGCCAGCACCTCGCCGCTACGCCGTGCATAGGGGCGGGGCGGCAGGCGCAAGGTCACGTCGATGCCGTTGGGATAGCTCGCCTCAGCTAGCAAGGCGCGCGCCCTGGCCGGGTCGTGCGGATAGGCGCCGGTCAGGTCGATATAGCCCGGCGCCTGACGCGAATAGTGGCTGCCGATGGGCTGGCCGAAGCCGAACATGGCCCCCTGGATCAGGGCGTCGCGATCGATGGCGTAGGACAGGGCGCGGCGCACCCGCACATCGTTGAACGGCGCCTTGGTGTTGTTGATCCCGAGGATGACCTTGCCCTCGGAGGCGCCGACCACGACGCGCAAGCGCGGGTCGCGCTGGAACTGGGCCACGTTTTCAGGCGCGGGATAGTTGGGGAAGGCGTCCACGTCGCCGGCGCTGACGGCGGCGAAGGCGGCGGTGGGGTCGCTGATGAAGCGGAACACGACAGTGTTAAGGCGAGGCGGCGTTCCCCAGTAGCCGTCGCGGCGCACCAGGGTCAGTTGGCTGCCGCGCTGCCAGCTCTGCAGCGTGAACGGACCGGTGCCGACGGGCGTGACGGCGTTGGTCGCGGCGCTGTTCGGCGATACCATCACTGCGTCGCCCCAGGCCAGAACATGGGGCAGGGTCGCCATAGGCCGCGACAGGTGGATGCGGATCGTAACCGGATCGACCACCTCGACGCTCTGGATCGGCGCGAACAGGGCCTTCTGGGCGTTGGTCGAGCCTGCGGCGGTGATGCGGTCCAGTGAGAACTTGGCGACTGAGGCGTCGAACGGCGAGCCGTCTGAGAAGGTCACGCCGCGCCGCAGGTGGAAGGTCCAACTGAGGCCGTCGGGGGCGGCCTCCCATGACTCGGCCAGCGCCGGAGCGACAGCGCCGTTCTGGGTCAGCCTGGTCAGGCCCTCAAAGACGTTGGCGTAAACCACCTCGTCCACGGCGGCCGCCGCCCCTGAGGTCGGATCGAGGTTCGGCGGCTCCAGCGGCAGGCCCAGCACCAGACGGTCGCGGACGGGCGCGGCCTGGGCGCTGTGCGTGGGCGCGAGAACGATCAGGCCGATCAGCAGCGTCGCCGCCAGCAGCGTGCGGCCCAGCCGCTTCCATGCCTGACGCCCCAAGTCCCGCTTCACGCCGTTTCGCCTCCCCCTTGATGATGCAGCATCGCCCAAATCACGCGCGACGTCAGGGCGTGTTTCGCAGAATGTCGGCCAGCCGTCCGATCAGTTCATCGATCTGTTCGCGGCTGATGATCAGGGGCGGCGACAGGGCGATGACGTCGCCGGTGACGCGGATCAGCGCGCCTTCGTCAAAGGCCTGGTGGAAGACTTCAACTGCGCGGGCGCCCGGCGCGTCTGGGCGCGGCGCCAGCTCGACGGCGGCGACCATGCCCAGATTGCGGATGTCGATGACGTGAGGCTGGCCCTTCAGGCCGTGCACCGCCTCCTCCCAATAGGGCGCCATGTCCGTGGCGCGCTGGAACAGGTCCTCGCTCTCATAGACGTCGAGCGTCGCCAGTCCGGCGGCGGCGGCCAGCGGGTGGCCGGAATAGGTGTAGCCGTGGAAGAACTCGATGCCGGGGGCGGAGGCGTCATTGACCACAGCCTGATAGATTTCGCCGCGCACCCCGACCGCGCCCATCGGCACGGCGCCATTGGTCAGGCCCTTGGCGCAGACCAGCAAGTCGGGAATGACGCCAAGGGTCTCGGACGCGGTAGCCCCGCCGATGCGACCGAAGCCGGTGATGACCTCGTCGAAGATCAGCAGGATGCCATGGCGGGTCGTGAGTTCGCGAAGACGCTCCAGATAGCCGACCGGCGGCACGATCACCCCGGCGGAGCCCGACAGCGGCTCGACGATGACGGCGGCGATGGTCTCGGCGCCATGCGACCAGATCAGGGACTCCAGATCATCGGCCAGATGCGCCCCCCAGGTTGGCTGGCCGCGCGAAAAGGCGGCTTCGTCCAGGTTCAGCGTGTGCGACAGGTGATCAACGCCGGGCAGGGTGGGGAAGCCGCGCCGGTTGTTCTCAAGCCCCCCCACCGAAATGCCGCCGAAGCCGACGCCGTGATAGCCCTTTTGCCGACCGATCAGGCGGGTGCGCTCGGGCTGCCCCTTGGCCTGCTGATAGGCCAGGGCGATCTTCAGCGCCGTATCGACGCCCTCTGAGCCGGAACCGGCGAAGAAGACGTGGTCGATGTCGGCGGGGAACAGCATCCCCAGTCGCGCGGCCAGTTCAAAGACCAGGGGATGGCCCAACTGGAAGGTCGGGGCGTAGTCGAGCACCTCAGCCTGACGCTGGATGGCCTCTACGATAGGCCGGCGCGCGTGCCCGGCGTTGACGCACCAGAGGCCGGCGGTGCCGTCCAGGATCGGGCGACCGTCGGGCGTGAAGTAGTGCATGTCCCTGGCCGAGGCCAGCAGCCGCGGATGCGCCTTGAAACTGCGGTTCGCGGTGAACGGCATCCAGAAGGGGGCAAGGTCATTGGCGGCCCGTGTGGTCATGCGTGCATCCTTTCGAGGTGACCAGTTGCCGTTGAACGGGCGCGCAAGGAAAGCCTGTTATTGAGCGACATCAAGTTATTGAAAACGTTGCCGTCGTTGGGGATCACGATCAGGATCGTGGGCGCCGCGATCATGTCGGAAAAAGGGGATGCGGAAGGCGACGAAAGCCGCCTTCCGCATCGGACGATCGCCGTTAGTATTGCAGGCTGAGACGCGCGCCGATGGTGCGTGGTCGGCCTGGCTGGGCGATGTCGGCGCTGGTGAAGAAGTTGCGCGTCAGGTCGTAGTCCTGATCGAACAGGTTGCGCGCCCAGAAGGTCACAGACCAGTTGGCGTCCTCGGGCCCGACCGTCACGCTGGCGTTGGCCAGCCAATAGGCCTCGACGTCGTACTTGGCGCCCAGCCATGACGGGTATTCGTCGCGATAGGAGTAGTTGGTCTCGGCCGTGACGGCGAAGCCGCTGACGGTCCAGTCGTAGGAGATCGAGCCGCCGTAGCTGAGGGCCGGGAAGGGGATTTCGTCGCCCGACTTGTCGATAAGGACGGTGGTGCGCGTCTGCTGACAGGCGGGAATGTCGAGGTCGATGAAGTCGGTGTACTCGCCCTGCTTGTAACTGACGTTCTGGGAAATCCGCAGACCGGCGGCGGGGCGGAAGACGCCCTCCAGTTCGGCGCCGTAGATCTTGGAATCGGCGTTGGTGAAGCGACCGACCGGACCGTTGGCGCCGCAGATGGCCGACAGTACCTGCTGACCGTTGTAGTCGTAGTAGTAGGCTGCGCCGTTGATTTGCACCGCTCGCGACGGATCGGCCTTGAAACCGACCTCATAGGCCCACAGGATTTCGGGGTCGAAGGGTTCGATGCCGCTGCTGTCGCCGGTATTGTAGGTGGTGAAGCCGCCCGACTTGGCCCCTCGGCTGACCGAACCGTAGATCAGCAGGTTGTCGGCAGGCTTGAACTCCAGCGCCGCCTTGCCGGTCAGGGGCGTCATCCTGGTATCGACGCTGGTCGGGGGCAGGGCGGTGGCGCCGCCGAAGGCTGAACCGAAGCCCTCAAGCTTGCGGGTCTCTTCTTCGTAGCGCAGACCAAAGATGGCCTTCAATTGGTTGGTGAAGGCGTATTCCGCCTGACCGAACAGGCTCCAGGACTCGACCTTCTGGTCATAGGTGACCTGGGCGTAGGTGCCGTAGATGTCGATGAAGTCCGACGAGTAACGCTCGTTCAGATCCTGCTTGGAATAGTAGAATCCGGCGACCCAGGTCAGGGGGCTGTCATTGTCCGAAGACAGCCGCAGTTCCTGCGAGATTACATCAACGTCGCTGCCGAAGAAGGTGTCGGCCTCGACTGAGGCGCTGGAGTCCCAGTCACCGTATTCGCTGCGCTTCAGGGTTTCGAAGCTGGAGATGCTGTTCAGGTTTAAGCCCTTTAGCATCAGGTTGGCGTTCAGCGATGTGCCCCAGGAAGAGTTGTCGCGGCCCGGCTTGGCGTTGATGTCGCGACCGATTTCGGCGGCGAAGCGGGGTGACAGGCCCCAGCCGGTTTTGGAGCGATCCGTGTCGGCGGGGATCAGGTAACTCGGCCGATTGATCGCCCCGGTGTTCAGATCGCTGATCAGATACAGGCCCTGGTTCTCGGACTTGTCGATTCCGCCATGGACGTCGAGCAGGAAGGACAGGGTCTCGCTGGGGTCCCAGGCCAGCAAGGCGCGGGCGCCGGTGCGGTCGGCGTCACCCAGGCTCTCGCCAGTTTCACGATTGCGCTGCCAGGCGCCGCCCTGTTCGGTCGAAACGGCCAGGCGGCCGCGCAGGCCGCTCGCTAGAGGACCCGAGATATGGCCCTCCGCCCGGAACAGGTTGTGAGCGCCCCACTCGGTCATCAGTCCGGCGGACAGGTCTTCGGTCGGGCGTTTGGTGACGAAGCTGATGGCGCCGCCGGTGGTGTTGCGGCCGTAGAGGGTGCCTTGCGGTCCGCGCAGGACCTCGACCCGGTCGATGTCGAAGATCAGGCCCTGGGTCATGACCGGGACCGGATAGGCGACCTCGTTCACATAGACGCCGACGGTGGGCGAGTTGTTCGAGGCATAGTCCTGGAAGCCGACGCCGCGCAGACGGAACTGGGCCGCGCCGCCGCCGAAGGCCGGTTCGACCTCCAGGTTGGGCGTGGCGTTCTGCAACTGGTTGACGCTGGTGATGCCCTGCTGGACCAGGCTTTCGCCGCTGAGGACGCTGAGGGCGATGCCCACGTCCTGAGCCGCCTGTTCGCGCCTCTGGGCGGTGACGATGACCTCGTCGATCGTCGTGGCCCGATCCGGCGGCGCCTGCTGGGCCATGGCGGTGGTGGAACACAGGGCCGCGAGCGCCCCGGCGGATACGCTGACCAAAAGACGATTCATCGCCTCATCCCTCCCAATGAAACCGCGCGGATCGTTCTGGGCGATCTCGTCGCGGTCGTGAGCGGGACGAAGGTCCCGCCACCCCTGCATATTTCTCAGTCCAGAGACGTTGTGCAATGCAGCATGCGCTGCGGCGTCTCTGTCCTCCTCCCGGTGTCACCTCATTGTCACGCACGAAGTAGCTGGCGAATTAGTCTGTCGTGCAAGCCTGTTTCTTTGGTCGGGCAATTCTCTGACTTAATGAGGAATTCCATTTCGCTTGCTCACTATTCCGAGCAATCGCATCGCAACATCAGAATGTCGGCGGCGTGCAGGCGCTGATGACGACGCAGGGCACGTCGCCGACGTTGCGGAACCGATGCGGCAGGGTGCTGGGAAACAGATAGCCGTCGCCCGCCTTCAGCACCCGCGATTGACCGTCCACCGTGACCTCCAGCCGCCCGGAAATGATCAGGCCGCCTTCCTCCCCCTCGTGGGAAAGCATGACCCGGCCGCTGTCGGAGCCGGGTTGATAGGTCTCGTGCAGAATCTGCAGACTGCTGTCCTGACCCGAGCCGAGCTGGCGATAGGAGACCTCGCCTCGCGAAATGTCGGTCAGTTCGTCGTGGCGATAGAAGTGTTTGGTCGGGGTTTCGAACTCGGAGCTGAAGAACTCGCCCAGAGAAATGCCGGCGGCGTCCAGCAGGCGTTTCAGAGAGCCGACAGAGGGGCTGGTGCGGCCGCTTTCCACCAGACTGACGGTGCTGGACGGCACCCCCGCCTTGCGCGCCAGGGCGCGCTGCGACAGGCCCAACCGATCCCGCAGCGCCCGCAGGCGAGGGCCGATGATATTGTCGCCGTCGTCTCCGTCTCCGCGCGCCATAGTGCTCATCCTTGCTTGCGAGTCAGCAGGTCGTAGGCCGCCCTGGCCATGACCTTGGCCGAGTTGGTCATGTCGTCGATGCCGACCCATTCGTCCGGCTGGTGGGCCAGATCCAGCACGCCCGGGCCATAGGCGATGCAGTCCTTCAGCTTACCGATGCGGTCGATATGCTTCTGGTCATAGGTGCCGGGCGAGCAGACGAACTGGGCCTTGCGCCCCAGCACCGTTTCGATGGCGGCGGCGGTGGTGCTGGCGACGGGGCCGTCGCGGTCGGCCATGCTGGGGGCCACCTGGAAAAGGTCGCGTATCTCGTAGCGGAAGCCATGGCGCTGGGCCGCCAGCCCGTCGAGGATGGCCTTCACCTCGCCCTTCACGTCGTCCAGCGTCTCCTCGATCAGGAAGCGGCGGTCGATGATCATGCGGCTGGAATCGGCGACGCAGGGCGCGGGCAGGCCGTCGAAGTCCTCGCTCTGGCCGCCGTGGATCGAGTTGATGTTCATGGTGGACTGGCGGGCGCCTTCCGGCACGACCGGCATGTCCGAATGGCGGCCCGCCATGGCCGGATAGAGCTTGTCCTCGAAGGCCTGCATCACCGCATTCATGTGGCGGATGGCCGAGTCGCCGAGGAAGGGCATGGAGCCGTGGGCGATGCGCCCCTTGGTCTCGATCTCGGCCCACCAGACGCCCCGGTGACCGATGCAGACCCGGTCCACGTTCAGCGGCTCGGGGATGATGACGTGATCGACGCGCGGCGTGGAGAACCAGCCGCGCTCGGCCAGATAGGCGACGCCGCCGTAACCGCCGGATTCCTCGTCCACCGTGCCGGAAATCTCGAGCGCCCCGGGCAGAGGCAGGCCGGAGTCGATCAGGGCCTCGACCGCGATGATGGAGGCGGCCAGGCCCCCCTTCATGTCGCAGGCGCCCCGGCCATAAACCTTGCCGTCCTTCACCTCGCCGCCGAAGGGATCGACGGTCCAGCCGGCGCCGACCTCGACCACGTCGATATGGCTGTTGAAGTGGACGCAGGGGCCGGGCTCGGAACCGGTCCAGCGGGCGATGACATTGGTGCGGGGATAGGCGTCACTGTCGCCCGGAGAGCCCTCGCCGCGCACATATTCGACGGTGAAGCCGCGCTTCTTCAGCCGCTCGCCGATGTACTCGGCGCAGGGGCGATAGGCCTCGCCCGGCGGGTTGACGGTGGGAAAGCGGATCAGGTCCTGGGTCAGGGCGACCAGTTCGTCGGTGCGGCCGTCGATCAGGTCCATGACGGTCTGCAGGGTGGGGGCGCTCATCGGTCGGACCTTACTGGGCGTCCAACGCGGCCAGAACCGCGTCGGTCATCTGGATGGTGGAGACGGGGGCGGCGTCGGCTTCCGCAATGTCGGGCGTGCGGACGCCCTGGGCCACGACGCGGCGCACCGCGCGCTCCAGCCGGTCGGCCAGATCGGTCCGGTCGAAGGAGTGGCGCAGGCACAGGGCGAAGGACAGGATGGTCCCTATGGGGTTGGCGACGCCAAGCCCCGCAATGTCAGGGGCCGAGCCGTGGATCGGCTCATACAGCGCGCGGCTGCGGCCGCGGTTTTCCAGCCCCGACAGCGAGGCCGAGGGCAGCAGGCCCAGCGACCCGGTCAGAGCCGCCGCCGCGTCCGACAGGATGTCGCCGAACAGGTTGTCGGTGACGATGACGTCGAACTGGGCCGGGCGGCGCACCAACTGCATGGCGCAATTGTCGGCGTACATATGGGTCAGTTCCACATCGGGATAGTCGGCGGCGACTTCGGTCGCCACGGTGCGCCACAGGGCGCCCGTCTCCATGACATTGGCCTTGTCCACCGAGCAGAGGCGGCGTTTGCGGGTACGGGCCAGTTCAAAGGCCGTGCGGCAGACGCGGGCGATTTCGGCTTCTGTGTAGGCTTGAGTGTCGTAGGCGCGGCGCTGGCCGTCGGGGCCGACCTCGTTGGCGCGGGGCAGGCTGAAATAGACGCCTGCGGTGGCCTCGCGCACGATCAGGATGTCGAGACCCCGGATCAGCTCTGGCTTCAACGCCGAGGCGTCCAGCAGTTCGTCGAAACAGACGGCGGGCCGCAGGTTGGCGTAGAGGTCCAGCGCCTGGCGCAGGCGCAGTATGCCCATCTCGGGCCGCCGGGCGCGGGGCAGGCGGTCCCATTTCGGTCCGCCGACCGCACCGAACAGGACGGCGTCCGAGGCCCGCGCCTGTTCGACCACGTCCTCGCTGATGGGCGCGCCGACGGCGTCGATGCTGGCGCCCCCGGCCAGTCCCTCGCTCAGTTCAATCCGCAGCCCGGCGTTGCGGGCCCAGTCGACGACGCGCAGGGTCTCGCGGACGATCTCGGGCCCGATGCCGTCGCCCGGCAGGACCAGCAGCTGGAAGGGGCGGTCAGATGCAGCGGCCACCGTCGACCTCCATGGCCACGCCGGTGATCATCGAGGCGTCGTCCGAGCACAGGAAGGCGGCGGCGGCGCCCATGTCCTCGGGCGTCGAGAAGCGGCCGATGGGAATGGAGGCCAGGAATTTGGCGCGCACCTCGGGCGTGTCCTCGCCCATGAAGGTCTTCAGCAGCGGCGTCTCGCCCGCCACCGGGTTCAGGGCGTTCACACGGATCTGGAAGGGCGCTAGTTCGACCGCCATGGCCCGCGTCGCCGTGATGACCCAGCCCTTGGAGGCGTTGTACCAGGTCAGGTTGGGCCGGGGGCTGACCCCGCCGGTCGAGGCGATGTTCAGGATGGCGCCGGACCCTTGCGCCTTCATCGTCGGGACGAAGGCTTTCGACATCAGATAGATGGAGCGCATGTTGACGGCGGCGATGCGGTCGAAGGCTTCGTCCGACAGTTCGTCCAGCGGTTGGGGCGTGTGGCCGACACCGGCGTTGTTGACCACGATGTCGACGCCGCCCAACAGGCGGTTGGCCGCCTGGGCCAGAGCCGCCACATCGGCGGCGCTGGACACGTCCACCCTCACGCCGAGCGTCGCGTCGCCCAGTTCAGCGGCCAATGCGCGGGCGGCGTCCCCGTTCAGGTCGGCGATGACGACGCGGGCGCCCTCCTCGGCGAAGCGGCGCGCGATGCCGGCGCCGAAGCCGGAGGCTCCGCCCGTCACGATCGCTCGCTTGCCCTCCAGCCGCTTCGATCTGTTTCCCTCCAAGACGCTACTCCCTTGCGTTATCCGTGATGGGCCGCGACGGTCTTCAGGGCGGTGAAGGCGTAGAGCGCCTCGAACCCTTTCTCGCGACCGTGGCCCGACCTGCCGACGCCGCCGAAGGGCAGCTCAACCCCGCCCGCCGCGCCGTAGTTGTTGATGAAGACCTGTCCGGCCCGCAGCCGTTTCGCCAGCCGCATCTGCCGCCCGCCGTCCGCGGTCCAGACCCCAGCGACGAGGCCGTAAGCGGTGCCGTTGGCGATGGCGACGGCGGCATCTTCCGTGTCGAACGGGATGACGGCGACGGCGGGGCCGAAGATTTCCTGCTGCGCCAGCGGATGATCGGGCGCGACATTGGCGAACAGGGTCGGGGCCACATAGGCGCCGCCTTCGGGCAGGTCGCCCAGCGTCGCCTGGGCCGCGATCAGGCCGTCGGCGCGGCCTATTTCGATATAGCGCTCGACCATGGCCTGCTGCTTCTTCGACACCAGAGGACCGACGTCACGATCATCCATGGCCGGGCCGACGCTCAGGGCACGGAAGCGCTCGCCCATGCGGCGCACGACCTCGTCATAGACGCCGCGCTGGACCAGGACGCGCGAGCCCGCCGAGCAGGTCTGGCCCGCGTTCTGGACGCCCGCGTTGACGAGGAAGGGCAGGGCCTTGTCCAGATCGGCGTCGTCGAAGACCAGCTGGGGCGACTTGCCGCCCAGCTCCAGCGTCACCGGCACGGCGTTGACCGCCGCCGCCTGCTGGATGGCCACCCCCACGCCGGTCGAGCCGGTGAAGGACAGGTGGTTGACGCCCGGATGCGACGCCAGCGCCGCGCCCGCTTCGGCGCCCGTGCCGGTCACGACGTTTAGTGCGCCTGCCGGCAAACCGCAGTCCTCGGCGATGTGGGCGAAGGCCAGGGCCGACAGCGAGGCCTGCTCAGCGGGCTTCAGCACCGCCGCATTGCCGACCGCCAGCGCCGCCACCACGGACCGGCCGATGATCTGCATTGGATAGTTCCACGGAATGATGTGGCCCGTGACGCCGTGCGGCTCGCGCAGGGTGTAAACCGTGTAGCCGTCCAGGAAGGGAATGGTCTGGCCGTGCAGCTTGTCGGCCGCGCCGGCGTAGAACTCCAGATATCGCGCCAGGGCGACCACGTCCGCTCGCGCCTGTTTTAGCGGCTTGCCGACGTCCAGCGCCTCAAGCCCCGCCAGCACGTCAATGCGCGCCTCGACCTCACGCCCCATCCGCGCCAGTAGCCGCCCCCGCTCGACCGCCGTCATTGCCCCCCAGGGACCGTTCAGCGCCGTGCGCGCAGCCTGAACCGCCGCGTCGATGTCCGCGGCGCCGCCCGCCCCCAGCACGCCCATGGTCTCGCCGTTGGAGGGGTTCTCGATAGGCAGGGTTCGGCCGCCGCTAGACGAGCGCCACCGGCCGCCGATGAAGACCTGATCGGTAGGAAAGGGCGCGACCATCAAGCTCTGCTCACCATCATCGCTCGCCGTCGCGAACGCTCGAAAGTTCAGTGGGCCTGATTATGGATTACGCAACAAGCCCTTTTTGGCGGAGACGCAAGTGGCTGATTTTCTGTTCGTGATGATCGGAATTCTGATCGAATTGCCCACCTGTGATCATGATCGCTCGCCGCGCACGTCGGAGGGCTCGACGCGCCGGCAGGGCGAAGCTAGGCTTTTGCGATGAAGCCTTCGTCGCTGCATGACGTCCTGCTGATCGTCATCCTGGTCGTCGGCGCGATCGGCGCCATCCTGTCCGCCCTAGCGGTTCTGGCGGCGTTCAGCGTCAGTCTCTACGCTGCCATCGTCGGCTAGGCGCGGCGCGATTGCGCATCGTTTTTGCCCCGAAGGGCGACTGTCTTGATCAAAGGCCGGTGGCGGAGAGGGTGGGATTCGAACCCACGGTACGCTTCCACGTACGCCGCATTTCGAGTGCGGTACATTCGACCACTCTGCCACCTCTCCGCGGGGCCGATATTCGCTTGGTCGAGCGAGGGGCTTCTCTAGTCAAAGGCGCGGCGGGCCGCAAGCGATTCCAGCGAAGAAATTCGATAAAAGTTTCAGCGCTGTCCGGGCAGGGTCAGGCCGGGGGCGGGGCCGCCCAGCGGATCAATGCCGACGAAGCGAAACAGCTCCGCCGGACGACCGCCGGTGTCGCTGGAAAACACGCCCGTGGCCTGGACCAGGCCGGCGCGTTCGACCCCGCGGCGGAAGTTCTGCTTGTGCAACGAAAGCCCCGCGACGGCCTCGGCGGCGGCCTGTAGCGCCGACAGGGTGAAGGTGTCGGGCGTCAGGTCGAACAGGACCGGGCGATACTTGAGCTTGGAGCGCAGGCGGCCCAGCGCCGTGGCGACGATGCGGCGGTGGTCCGAGGCCATCGGCAGGTCGGGCAGCGGTGACGGCGCGGGGCGGTCGTGGTCGCGGGCGGACTCGGCGACCAGCCCGGCCTCATACAGCAGCTCGTAGCGTTCCAGCACCCGCTCCTCGTTCCAGCGGCGATCCGGCGTCAGGGCGAACAGGGTCTCGGCCCGACCCAGGCGACGGGCGTCGTCGGCGGCCCAGGCGCGCAGGGCGGGCGAGAGGGTCGTCATCACGGCGGGCGGGCCGTCGCGCCAGTCCTCCCAGGGGAAGATGTCGAAGACGGGGGTCCAGGCGGCGTCCAGACCGGGGGCCTCGGGCGCCTCGGCGGTCAGGGCCAGGTAGCCGACCGAGACCTCGCGCGCGCGCTCAGGGCCGGGCGTGGCGCGCGGCGAGGCGCGGCCCGCGTCGCCGAAGGTATAAAGTTGTTCGACGAAGCCGAGCGGAAAGCCGGTCTGCTGGGTCACGAAGGCGCGCAGGGCCAGCTCGAAGGTGCGGTCGCGGGCCGGGTCGAACGGGCCGAAGGGCAGAGCCGGGGCGCCGTCGGCGGCATGGGTGGTCAGGACCACCGCCTGACCGGCGCGCAGGGCGATGACCACGGCCGACAGGCCGATCCGCACGCCTTGCTCGTTGCCCTGGGTCGCCGCCCCTTGCGTCATGCAGTCCCTATTCCGTGTGCCAGGCGTCGGCGCCGGGCAGGATGCCCACAGCTTCGGCCAGAACGCGGTAGCGGTCCAGATAGCGTTGCTGCGCCACTGAGGCGGGCAGGGGGTCGATGATCAGGTCGTAACCGGCGGGCGGGGCGCCGAAGATCTGCAGCGACTCTCGACGGTTGAAGCCTGCCAGCTGGGTCGCTTCATAGAAGGCGCAGGCGCGGTCGGCCTTCTTGATCAGGGTCTTGATCGTCTGCGGCGTCTTGGGCGGCAGCTGGAAGCGGACGTGGATGGCGGCTTCCAGCCGGGCCTCGAAGTCCTTGTAGCCCGCGCCCAGCGCCGATTTGAACGGCGAGATCATGTCGCCGATGACGTATTCAGAGGCGTCGTGCAGCAGAGCGGCCAGGCGCCATTTCGGCTCAAGCCCTGGGCGGATGTGGGCCGCGATCTCTTCGACCACCAGCGAGTGCTGGGCGACCGAGAAGGCGTGCTCGCCGATGGTCTGTCCGTTCCAGCGGGCGACGCGGGCCAAGCCGTGGGCGATGTCCTCGATCTCGATGTCGAACGGCGACGGATCGAGCAGGTCGAGGCGACGGCCCGACAGCATCCGCTGCCAGGCGCGCGGGGGCTTGGGCGTTCTGGGCTTGGGCTTGGGGGCCAGGTCTTCGTGTTCTTCGGCCAAAATCGGGGTCCTGCGCATGGGGCAGGTGAGGTGACGCATCCCGAACGCCCGATCAAGGGCAAGCGTTGCGATTCGTGGGGGTTAATCCCCGACGTTCAGCGTCACCAGAGCCTTGGCGGCCTCGAACACACGGTTTTCATTGCGATCCTTGCCGCGCACGGTGGCGACGACGATCGGGCCGCCCGAGGGGCCGCGCGCCTCATAGCCGACGACGCGCCAGCCGGTGGTCGAGGACTGGTCGGCGGTCATCAGGAAGGTGGCGCGCACGGCCTCGCCCGGGGCGCTGGTGCGGATGCGGGCGGTATTGTCGCGGGCGTCGATGCTGACGACCTCGTCGGTTGAGCGCACGTTCACCTGACCGCTCTTGTCGTCGGCGCGAATGGTGATGCCGCCGATCTTGATGTTGGCGCGGTCGCCGTCGGCGTCGATCCTCATGCCGGGCAGGCGGACGGTGGCCTTGTCGCCCTGGGCGTCGATGCGCATGCCGGGCGCGCTGATGTGGGCGGAGTCCGCAGCGGCGTCGGCGGCGGCGCGCTCGGCATCGGCGCCCGCACGTTCGGCATCGGCCTCGGCCCTGGCGGCGTCGGCCTGCGCCCGATAGGCTTCGGCGCGAGCGCGATCCTCGTCGGCGCGGGCTTCCGCCAGGGCTTCGGGCAGGTCGGCGGACAGGCGGTTCTCGAAGACCTTGAGGGCGTCCTGAACCGATCCGCCGTTCAGCGACACCAGATGCAGGGTGACTTCGGAGCCGCGCGGGCCGCTGTAGACGCAGGTCGTCCCGTCGGCCCGGGCCGAACCCTTGCGCGTCAGCACGCCTTGGGTCTGCGGGCATTGCAGAGTGTCCACGACCTTGAGCACGCCGGCTTCCTTGCCGGACGAGGTCGAGGTGATGCGAACCGTGCCGGCGTTGTCGCAAGCGGCGGTCATCAGCGCGAGGGCGCAGGCGGGCCAGAGGAGATGATGCATGGGTCGGCTCCTGTTCGGGTCCGATTGTGCGCGCAAGGCGCAGCTATTCCAGTGAAATCGCGGTAATCGAAGACGGCCGAAGCGCGGCGGTCTCAGCCGCCGGGACGACCGCCCTCGCGGCGGTTCAGGAAGGCCAGCCGCTCGAACAGGTGGACGTCCTGCTCGTTCTTCAGCAGGGCGCCGTGCAGGGGCGGGATCAGCTTGCCCGGCGTTTTTTCGCGCAGGGTCTCCGGCGAGACGTCATCGACCAGCAGCAGCTTCAGCCAGTCCAGCAGTTCCGAGGTCGAGGGCTTCTTCTTCAGGCCCGGCGTGTCGCGGATTTCATAGAAGGTCCGCAGCGCCTCGGCGACCAGCCGCGGCTTGATGCCGGGGAAGTGGACCTCAACGATGTCCTGCATCGTCTGCACGTCGGGGAAGCGGATGTAGTGGAAGAAGCAGCGGCGCAGGAAGGCGTCCGGCAGCTCTTTTTCATTGTTCGAGGTGATGACGACGACGGGGCGGATTTCGGCGCGGATCGTCTCGTCGATCTCCTGGACGTAGAACTCCATGCGGTCGAGTTCCTGCAACAGGTCGTTGGGGAATTCGATGTCGGCCTTGTCGATCTCGTCGATCAGCAGGACGGGCCGAGCCGGGGCGGTGAAAGCCTCCCACAGCTTGCCCTTCTTCAGATAGTTGCGCACGTCATGGACGCGCTCGTCGCCCAGCTGGCTGTCGCGCAGACGGCTGACGGCGTCGTATTCATAGAGACCGTTGTGGGCCTTGGTCGTCGACTTGACGTGCCAGGTGATGAGGGGGGCGTTCAGTGCCCGCGCCAGCTCATAGGCCAGAACCGTCTTGCCGGTGCCGGGCTCGCCCTTGATCAGCAGCGGCCGCTCCAGCGCCACCGCCGCATTGACCGCCACCTTCAGGTCGTCGGTGGCGATATAGTTGGACGTGCCTTCGAACCGGCTCATGAAAAACCTGCTCCAATCAGGGGGGAGTGGAGCAGGTAGCTTATCAAGACGCGCCTGAACAGACCGTGCGGGCCGTCAGGTGATGCGTTTGGCTGAGACGGGGTCGCTGGCAGGGAAGGTTTCCTCGACGCCTTCGTCGATCAGGGCTTCCTGACGGTTCTCGGCGTCCTTGGCCTTGTCTTTCAACTGGTCGGGCTTGCCCTCCTCACGCGCCGCGGACTTGGCGGGCGGGGTGTTGGGGTCGCAGTCTTCCTGGGTCTTGGTGGGATGATGCTCGCTCATGCTGTCTCCTCTCTGTCTGGGCCGTAGCCCAGGTCCTCGATGTCGTCGTCGGAAAGGCGCTTGGCTTCCCAATGGGCCGCGCTGGCCTGGGCGCCGCGCTGGTTGCGCATCAGACCGGCATAGACCAACTCGACCTCGTCGGGACTGGAACTCACCTGGCCATTGGCGTCGGCCTCCCCCATGCGAAGTGAATCAACTCCCAGCAGGGCGTCGGCCTCGGCCTCGACGCCGTCCAGGCCCAGATCGTCATCAAGGTCGATGTCGTCCTCGTCAAAGGCCTCCTCGTCGGCGTCGCCGTCCGTTTGTGTGACGTCCAGAACATCCTCGACCTCATCCAGCGACAGGTCGCCTTCGCCCTCATCGTCGATATGGGTCTCGTCATAGACTTCGGCCTGGTCCTGGGCGTCGAAGTCGTGGTCGGGGTTGCCCATCATGCGCCTCCTTGCTGAAGAGGTAACGGCGCAGGCTGGCCCGACGTTCCGTCCTTTCGGCGGGGCGCCACGCCGGCGGGAATTTCCCGCAGTCGCCAGTGAAGGGATGGTTAACCACGTGGCTTTACGGTTCTTCAGCCGCCGACCGTTCAGGTTGGGGCGCGCCACGGAGATTCCCTTTGCCGCTGAAATTATCGCTAAAACCCGGCGAGAAGTTCGTCCTGAACGGCGCTGTCGTCCAGAACGGAGACCGGCGCGGCGTGCTGGTCCTTCAGAACAAGGCCAGTGTTCTGCGTGAAAAGGACATCATGCAGCCTGAGGACGTCACCACGCCCGCGCGCCGCATCTATTTCCCCGTCATGATGATGTATCTGGACGAGGCGTCGGCGCCGACCTTCTATGATGAATTCGCTCTGCGCCTGACCGAGTTCATGGGGGCGGTGCGCAACCCTGACATCCTGACGGAATGCGTTTCCTGCTCCAAGCACGTGCTGGCGCGGCAATACTACAAGGCCCTGATGGGCGCCCGTAAGATCGTCGATTACGAAGACCAAAGGCTCGGCAATGTCGCTTCAGGCGTACAAGACAGCGGCGACGCGGGCTGAATCTCCGCGCGAAATGGAATACCGTCTTTTCGGCCAGGTGACGCGCGCCCTGATGCATGCGTCGACGGTCGACAAGTCCGATATCACTACACGGATTGACGCGATCGACTGGAACCGGAGGCTCTGGTCGACCCTGTCGACCTCGTGCAGCGAACCCTCCAACGCCATGCCTCAGGCCTTGCGGGCCCAGATTATCTCTCTGGACCTGTTCATCGGCCGGCACAGCTCGGCGGTGATGCGCGGCGATGGGGATTTCGAGACCCTGATCGACATCAATCGCATGGTCATGCAGGGCCTGGCGCCGCCGGCGCAGGCCGCCTGAAGGCCGCTTGATCACGAAGGCGGGAGCAGGCTTTACGAAGGGCCGCGACCGGACCTAGCCTGACCTTCCTGTTTCAGCAGCTGAAAGGAGGTGGCCAGTGTCTCATTGTCATCAATCGCGAGCGACAGCCGCGATCCGGACCTCGCGGGAGGTCCGGGCCTGATCCTTCGGGGAGGCAGCGGTTAGGCCGTTCGCGGTCAGACAATGAAGCGTCGCTGGGGCAACCCGGCGGCGCTTTTTTGCGGGCGTCCTTATCGCATTCGTGTTCCGCTATCGCCCTTTAGTTGTGTGAGCGCGGTCAGAACAACGTGCTGATCCAGTGGGCGATGCCGTGGATGATGGCGACGACCGTGGTCCAGACCAGGGCCAGATAGACGCCGCAGACGGCGGTTCCGATCAGGCCCGCGATGATGAAGACGCCGTCCCTCTGGATAATGGCCAGGCCGAAGATCGCCAGGGTCAGGCCGGGCAGGGCGTCGCCGAACGGCACCGGCAGGGCCATCATCAGGGCCAGCAGGATGCAGATGACCCCTACGACCACATCGGCCGCCTCGCCCGTCAGGACCGGGATGCGGGGCCGCGTCAGCCGTTCGACTTGTCGCAGGCGCGGCAGAATCTTCTGGCTGGCGCTCTGATAGGTGGCGCGGCTGACCGTCGCCTTCATCAGCCAGCGCGGCAGCCAGACCCTGTCGCGTTGCAGCGCCAGCTCGGCGGCGATCAGGATGATGGGAACGGAGAAGACGGCCTTGCCGCCCGGCGGCCAAGGGATGAGGGCCATCAGGGACAGCATCAGGATGACGGCGCCGAAGCCGCGCTCGCCGAAGGCTTCGACCATTTCCCTCATGGTCAGCTTGGGATCGTCGCCATGTCCGAGGGATTCCAGAACGTCCGAAAACGTCCGGTCCTCATCCGGCAGCGGGGGCGTGGGAACAAGCGTCATCAGGCGGGACTCAGGGCGCGAAGGTTCGCCAAGTTAGGGGCGGGGCGAACCCTGCGCCATCCCTCACGCATGGGGTGCGGCTTAATGTTTCGTCACGTGCTCGGGTTTGCCCTTGCGCGGGGTATGGGCGAATTCCTCAAGCTGCTTTTCGCTCATCGACTCCATCATGGATTTCGACGCGCCCTTGAGTTTGGATTTAGGCGTTTCGCCGCGCTTGGCGGACAGGGCGGCTCCGGCGGCCTTCTGTTGAGCGGCGGATTTGGCGGGCATGGCGGCTCTCCTGCGTGAGCAAAAGAAACCGTCCGCCCGCCGTGTCGTTCCGTCAGCCCAGCAGTTCGCGCCCAATCAGGAAGCGTCTGATTTCGTTGGTGCCGGCGCCGATGTCATAGAGCTTGGCGTCGCGGACCAGGCGCTCGACCGGCCATTCCTTGGTGTAGCCGGCGCCGCCCAGGGCCTGCACGGCCTCCAGCGACACCTTCACCGCGTTTTCCGAGGCCAGCAGGATGGCGCCAGCGGCATCGTAGCGGGTGGTCTTGCCCTGATCGCAGGCGCGAGCCACAGCATAGACATAGGCGCGGGCGCTGTTCAGGGCCACGTACATGTCGGCCACCTTGGCCTGCATCAGCTGGAAGCTGCCGATGGGCTTGCCGAACTGCTTGCGCTCCCGAACGTAGGGCAGGACCACGTCCAGCGCCGCCTGCATGATGCCCAGCGGGCCGCCCGCCAGGACGGCGCGCTCATAGTCCAGACCGCTCATCAGCACGCCGGCGCCGCCGCCTACAGGGCCCATGACGTTCTCTTCCGGGATCTCGCAGTCCTCGAACACCAGCTCGGCGGTGTCGGAGCCGCGCATGCCCATCTTGTCCAGCTTCCTGGAGACGCTGAAGCCCTTCATGCCGCGCTCGACGATGAAGGCGGTGCAGCCCTTGGAGCCGGCCTCGGGGTCGGACTTGGCGTAGACTACCAGGGTGTCGGCCGAGGGGGCGTTGGTGATCCAGAACTTGGTGCCGTTCAGGACGTAGCGGTCGCCCTTCTTGTCGGCGCGGGTGCGCATCGACATGACGTCCGAACCCGAACCAGCCTCCGACATGGCCAGAGAGCCGACGTGTTCGCCCGAGATCAGCTTGGGCAGATACTTCTGCTTCTGCTCGGGCGTGCCCCAGCGGCGGATCTGGTTGACGCACAGGTTGGAGTGGGCGCCGTAGCTCAGGCCGATCGAGGCCGAGGCGCGCGACACTTCCTCCATCGCCACCACGTGTTCGAGGTAGCCGAGGCCGAGGCCGCCGAACTCTTCTTCGACCGTGATGCCGTGCAGGCCCAGCTCGCCCATCTCGGGCCACAGCTCGCGCCTGAACTCGTTCTTCTCGTCGATCTCGGCGGCGAGGGGGGCCAGCCGGTCGGCGGCCCAGCGGGCGGTGGTTTCACGAATGGCGTCGGCGTTCTCGCCGAGGCCGAATTCCATGGATTGGGGCGCGAAGGGAATGCTCATGCCGCAAGGCGTAGCATCGCGCACGCGCTTCGCAAAGTGGCGTCAGACGGCGCGCTTATTGTTCTGCTTGCGCGTCAGGTTCCAGCCCGCGACGCCGATGAAGATCAGGCCGATGACAGCCAGAACCCCGCCGATCAGAACCGTGCCGTCGGTGGCCTGATGATCCGCCAGCACGCGGCGGAAGGCGGCGATTCCAGCGATGAAGGCCAGCAGGCCGACGCCGCCGATGAAGATGACGGCGCCGGTGTCGTTCCAGGCCGGCGTCTGCGTCGTGCGCTTCTCGTGACGCAGCACCTGCACGGTGGCGGGCGTCTCATCTTCGGCGTGTGGGACGGCGTTGGGGCCGCGAACGGGCGCGGTCAGCAGGACGTCCAGCGGCGCGGGGCGGTCGGGCGCGGCGTCGAACAGGGCGCGTTCGGCCGAGCGGCGGCGATAGGGGGCGTCGACCGGCGGCTGGACCCGATCCGGCCAGCCGCTCAGGGCCTCGGCGGCCTGGGCCGTTGAACCGGCGTTCAGGCGCTCCAGCACGTCGGAGCCTTCGAAACGCTTGACCCCGACCGAGAAGATGAAGCTGGCCAGGGCGTCGAACTGATGCTGGTTCAGCGGGATCGAGACGCGGCTGTTGATGGCCTCGACGATGGGCAGCAGGTCGTATTGCAGCAGCAGTTCGGCCTCGGCCTCGGTGATGGTCGCGCCGGGGCGGGCAGACTTCACGTGGCCGTAGCCGATGACCGGCACGCCGTCGCGACGACGCACGGTCCGGGGGCGAAAGCCCTCGAAGCTCTTGATCAGAAGCAGACCCTCGCGGGACACCTTCAGACGCTGGGACGTTGTTGCGGACACGGACTGACCCAATTCGGAACGGGCGCGCTCGCCCATCAGGCGAAGCAGCAAGCCGCGTTCCGAACCACGTCGTCCCGCTTCAGAGCAGGACGCGCCTCTTTAGAGCAGAACGATGGTCGCCAGGCCGAGGAAGATCAGGAAGCCGAAGAAGTCCGTTGTCGCCGTCACGAAGACCGCCGAGGAGACGGCGGGGTCGAACTTCAGCTTGGACAGGGTCAGCGGCGTCAGCACGCCGACCGTGGCCGCGACCAGCAGGTTCAGGATCATGGCCGCGGCGATGACCGCGCCCAGGCGCCAGTCCTGGAACCAGAAGCCCGCCGCCAGACCGATCAGGGGCGAAAGCACCAGACCGTTGACCAGGCCCACCATCATCTCGCGCCAGAAGGTTCGCACGGCGTTGGACGAGGTCAGTTCCCGCGTGGCCAGGGCGCGGACCGTCACCGCCAGGGCCTGGGTGCCGGCGTTGCCGCCGATGGCCGAGACGATGGGCATCAGCACGGCCAGGGCGACGATCTGCTGGATCGTGCCCTCGAAGACGGCGATGACAGCGGCGCCCAGGACGGCCGTGAACAGGTTGATGCCCAGCCACGGCACGCGGCCGCGCACGATCTCCAGCACGCCTGAAGAGCGGTCCTCGTCCGAAACACCGGCCAGACGCAGGATGTCCTCGCGGTTTTCTTCCTGAATGATGTGGACGATGTCATCGACCGTCAGCTGACCGACCAGCCGCCCGCCGGTGTCCACGACCGGGGCCGAGATCAGGTTGTACTTCTCGAAGATGTAGGCGACCTCTTCCTGGTCGACATCGACGTCGATCTCGTTGACCGGCTGCATCAACTCGGACAGCGGGGTCTCGCGCGGCGCCCGCAACAGGCGGCTGATGGCGACGCCGCCGACCGGGCGGTTCAACGGGTCGACCACATAGATGTCGAAGAAGAGCTCGGGCAGGTCCTCGCCCTGACGCCGGACGTGGTCGATGGTGTCGCCGACGTTCCAGAACAGCGGCGCGGCCATGACCTCGCGCTGCATCAGGCGGCCGGCGGAATCCTCGGGATAGCCCAGCGAGCTTTCGATCGCGGCCCGATCCTCCTCGGGCATGGCCGCCAGCACCTTCTCGCGCTGGTCGTCCTCCAGGTCCTCGACCACGGCGGCGGCGTCGTCGGAGTCCAGCTCTTGCAGGGCCTCGGCCAGGGTCAGGTGAGGCACCCGCTCCAGCACTTCCTCGCGGATGCCGTCGTCCAGCTCGGGCAGGGTGTCGGCCAGAAGGTCAGGCGGCAGCCACTGGACCACCACGGCGCGGTGCTCGGACGTCAGGAAGCCCATCAGGTCGGCGACGTCGGCGGGGTGCAGGTCTTCCAGCAGGCCGCGCAGGCGCATGCCGTCGCCGTCGTCGGCGGCGTCCACGACCTTTTCGACGAAGGACGCCGTCAGGGCGTAGTCCTCGCCGAGGGCGACGTGATCTTCGGTTTCGATGTCGTGTTCAGGGGCCGGGGAGGCGGAATCCGTGTTGCTCACGTGTCTGCCTCCCCGAATGTTGTCAGCCTTGGTAGAAAGCCGAATATCGCCCTGTCAGATCAGATGGTGCGGTCGAGAAGACTCGAACTTCCACGGGTTGCCCCACAGCGACCTCAACGCTGCGCGTCTACCAATTCCGCCACGACCGCTCGCATCGGAGGGCGGGCAATAGCGGAGAGGCGACGGAAAGAAAAGAGGCTTTTGCGGAAATAGACGAAGTCTCGGCTTTTCCTGCGGTTTCACCATCGAGAGCCGCGTCGGGTCGAGAAGGCGGAGCCTTCTGACCGCGGCTCCAGCCTTAAGCCGCGCCGGCCATGAAGTCATAGATGTCGGCGGTGCGGGTCACGGTGATGGCGATGCGGTCGTCGCGAATCTCGATTTCGCCGCGCGCCACCGGATGGTTGTTGGCCAGGATCCAGACCTCGTCGCGTTCCGAGGCGTCCAGCGGGATCACCGCGCCGCGACCCATGCGCAGCAGCTGTTGCATCGGCAGGACCGAACGGCCCAGCACGACCGAAATCTCGACTTCGACGGCTTCGATCTGGCTCAAGATGATACTCACAATGAAGGGGAGGCCCTTGCGCCGCCCCGTCGAGAGACACATTGAAGCGTCATGCTTGCCGACCCGTTAAGTATCACCCAACCATCTTTGATCCGCGCCGACGGTCGTCCCGTCGAATGGGCGGTCTCGACCGGCTATGTCGACTATGAGCCCGCCGTCGCCGCCATGGAGGCCCGCGTCGCCGCCATCGCGGCGGGCGAGGCCGAGGAGGTGGTCTGGCTGCTGGAGCATCCGCCCCTTTATACGGCGGGCGTCTCGTCCAAGGACGACGACCTGCTGGCGCCGGACCGCTTCCCGGTCCACCGCACGGGGCGGGGCGGGCAGTTCACCTATCACGGGCCGGGCCAGCGCGTGGCCTATGTCATGCTGGACCTGAACAAGCGCGGCAAGGACGTGCGGGCCTTCGTGCATGGTCTGGAAGACTGGATCATCGGCGCCCTGGATCAGTTCGGCGTCGAGGCCGGGATGCGCGAGGGCCGTGTCGGCGTATGGGTCGAGCGCAAGGGCGCGGGCTGGTCCCGCGAGGACAAGATCGCCGCCATCGGCGTCAAGGTCCGCAAATGGGTCAGCTTCCACGGCATCAGCCTGAACGTGGAGCCGGACCTGGACCATTTCGGGGGCATCGTGCCTTGCGGCATCACCGAGCACGGCGTCACCAGCCTGGTCGATCTCGGCGTCCTGGCGACGATGGACGAGGCGGACGGGGCGCTGAAGGCCTCGTTCCAGCGGGTGTTCGGTGCGGTTCAGGACGGCGAGCCGCCGCTCTGATCCTTCGCCTCAGTCCCTGGTCGGCGCGCCGTAACGGTTGAAGGCCTTCTGGCCCGGCAGCAAGATCAGGTCGACGGCGACCAGAACCAGCAGCCCGAGGGCGATCCAGTCGAACGGCGCCTGGGGCCGAGGCCAGGCCATCGCGAAGGCCAGCAGGATCGGCCCGCTCCACCATCCCGACCGTCCCCGGTCGTGCAGTCTTTGCGACAGCAGGCAGGCGGCGTTGTAGAGCAGGGCGGCTGCGACCAGCCAGCCCGCCATGTCGCGCACGGCCAAAGGCGCCAGCAGGTCGAACGCCGCCCAGACCCCCAGTACGACGCTCGCCCCCACGAGAAAGGCGATCCGGCCGATGCGGCCGCTGGACGTCAGGAACAGGTCAGAGAAGCGATGCATCCGCCCGAACTAGGGCGCAGGTCGGCCCGAGTAAACGGGCGGCGACGAGGCCGAGCAAGGCGCCAAGCGCAACGGTCAATTCGTCGCGGGGGTTTAACGCGGGCCTTTCTTGGGTTTAAACACGGCGAAACCACGTTTCGCGGCCTCTTGGAGTATCCTTCATGCAACGTCTGCTCACCGCTTCGGCGGCGGTTCTCGCCCTGGCCCTCGCGGCCGGCAGCGCCACGGCCCAAAACTTCAGCGATCTTGCGCGGCAGGATCTTCAGGCCACGCACGACGCGCTGAAGGCCAACCACCCCGCCGCCGTGGTGCCGGGCGCCGCCAGCGAAACCTTCCGTGGCTGGATCGACGCCGGGCTGCAAGACGCCCTGTCCAAGGCCGGACAGGTCAACAGCGGCGAAAGCCACGCCTACCTGCTGCGCTACTACGCCAACGGCT